>Ga0209489_107054_pt1 | contig 17264 bp, 12 predicted proteins | sample SiratrowhiteBW_FD_187527 | JGI IMG/M metagenome (GOLD analysis project Ga0209489, IMG submission 187527) | Root nodule microbial communities of legume samples collected from California, USA - Siratro white BW (SPAdes) (version 2) | ecosystem: Host-associated > Plants > Roots > Nodule | place... | reverse complement strand
ATGGCAAACAGGTTTGCCTCTTCATCAGACACATGGCTTGGAGTGATCTGAGTCTCACCTGTTGAACCCATGCTTGATACTTCTAATTTACCTCAGATTCTAGATTGAAGATTGGAGCAAGTGCTTTTGCTGTGCGCCTGTGACCTTAAAGGTGCCCGCTGAAGTGGTTATATAATAAAGGTATATAGAATTGATGATAATGACTCCCCCACCTTACCTTGTCCCCGCCCCAACTACCACACAAGGGTCCCACAATGACCATGCGTATGTATACACTATTCGGTTTGGTACTTCAATATTTTTTAAGTCACATACTCGTGTTCATGGCTAATATAGGGAGTTGGTGGTGTAAGGGAGGTATCAGACGAGATTGGAGGCAGAGAAGACATTTTTTGTGGAGATAAGAGGTATTGAAGGGGGTGGTATACCATTGAAGAAACAAAGCCATATTCTAACTTTTATCGTGCCAAATCAGCATACAAGGTTAATTTAATTATAACATCTCATGTTTTAATTGATTTGTTTTTTAATTTTATGGTTGAAAGTAGTATTGACAAAGGTACTACTTTTTGTTTGAAAGTTGTTTCAAGACGGAGTGCCAACCTTGCAGAATTTGGCATGCAGAGGAATTATACCAAATTATGCAAGCACGTGCAAAGGATGTAATAAAGAGGACCATGATTCGCACGTTTCTTTTTAGATTTCCCAAAAAGTCTGGACAGAGTGTTTGAGGTTGTGAGGCATGAGTGAAGGTTCGTCCAAATTATTTTGTACATGTATGTATATGGATGTGATGTGAACCCGGTTAGCAATAATTCTCAGAACTCATAACAAAGAATATTTGAATGCTTCAATATTCTTAAGTATTTAAATTTATGATGATCTACTCAGAATCCTTATCTTGCACAAAAGAAATGCAGCAAAGACCCTAAAGTATGAAAAATGCCACAAGGATGATCAACCATTGATAAGTTGCAAGTCCAATAAAGAACTTGAGAGAGAAACTCTCATTTTTGAAAATTTCAGAATCAAATTTATATTTCAAATTCAAAGTTGTTGTTTACATGTGTTTTCTGACTTAAGTAGACTTTTGTTAGCTTCTAAAAGCTAACCTAACTCTTCATTAGCCTAGAAATGTTTTGGATGGTAAACCCTCTATTGAAAGATCAATTATCATAAGATTTGTGTTAATATGTTCTATTCACATTCTTTGTTTTTGAACTTCCTCTTTTATAACAAAGTACTTAAACTTTATATACTTAACACACTAGTAGAAAAACATTGTTCTATGTCATCGAATAAGGACGATTAAAACACAAACCGACGTTGCTAAAAACGCGATGACATTTTTGGAAATAATTGAACATATATGAGGTTGGTTTCTCACCAATCGACGTCGATATATATAGATAACATCAGTTAACACTTTCAACCGTCCTCGAAAACACAGTAAAAATAAAAATTCAAAATTTTAACATTTTAATTTGGCGGTCAAGAGATAACGTCGGTTGGGAGAGGCCAACCGACGTTATCTGTACCTGATATGAACTCTGTTGTTGCCCAGGTCTAAACTTGGAGGGCAAATGACATCTCCACAGACACTTGAGGTTGCCCAACGGATTATAAGTTAATAATAATTTAATCATCATATCTAATGTCTTATTATTGTATAATGTTGACATATTGAATTAGTTTTTACTGGATTCTCTGGTGGAGCAAAGCTCCCAGGGCAGTTTTGACATTCAAGGAAGACAAGATATATTGACTACTGCTCTTGGGACCGAGGAACACCCCGATCGTGTACGTACTGCTGGATATGGTGTGGGGGTGAGACAATATTTTGGTTCTGCTTTTCGTTCTAGCTCTTCTCAAAATGTAAATATAATGGACCAGATATCTCGACTTAAAGATGAATTGACGTCTCAAATACAAGAATAAAGTTAGATAGGCAGATGCCGAGGTGCCTGTGCCCACATCAGAGGTTAGATTTGTGAGAGAGGCACCTCGTACCTCTATTGCGTGGCCTACACGTCTCCTATGGCCCATTTCTAGAAGGCCTTAGGTATATTATGATGATTTCTCTTAAACTTATTTAAATTCACACTTATTGCTATTTGAATTGATACATTTTGTTTATGTGTTACAGGACCGTGAGAGGAAACAGAAATCACCATCACCAGCTGGTAGTCCTAGGTCTCCACCACATGAGTCAGAAGTCAATCCACCTCAGGAATTGACTAAGATCTGCCATGAGTACTTTAATAATCCCCTTGAAATTGAATGGAAAGCATCCATCTTTGGGGTGGACAATGCTGGTGTCCCATTGTATATATATATGCAAGACATCTTGGAAATAATTCAGGGGAACTAGATGTTAAACATTGCATGTATTCAGTTATGAATGATGTAAGTATATCTTTCTACATGTTATAAAATTCGACTTATTTCATCAACTACTATTACTAATATTGATTTTAACAATGCAGACACATAAATAATTTAGTTTATAGCACAGGGAATCCAAATATTTATGGATTCCTTGAGCTATAACATATACAAAGTAGTGGCAATAAAAGGATTGACACTCAAAATTATATTCAAAGATGGATTTTCGAATCCAGAAAGAGAATTTACTTTGCACCTATTATCCATGCATAAGTATCAAATCTTTATATTTTCATCTTAAGTAATGTTGAGAATATGAGATTAATAGATTTCTTTTTTTAGGTCTCATTGTCAACTGATGCTTGTGTGTCCCATGGACAACACAGTTGTTTGGTTCTGTTCCTTGTATAAGAAGGCAACTCCAGATATGAAACAAATACTACAAAGGTATCATTTAATTAACTTAAGTAATATATCACTCTTTTTTTGTATAATATGCAATTTATTAAACATATTAGATTTTAGTGCATTGACTGTGGGTATTATCTTGGAGGAAGATCCATATCCTCCTCCCAAGACCTCCATTGGATATATCCTAAGGTATGTAATTCTAAATTTAATTCTAAAGTAAGTTTATTAAAATTAGCATTCAATTATTTGATGATTGAACTTTAATGAAAGTGCAATAAGCAACAAGGAGTGTGGGAATGTGAATACTATATCATGCACTAGATGAGAACAATAGCACGTGCTAGTATCATAGATTCTTGGGAACAGGTAAGAACAGTCTTAAGTTTGTTCATATGTCAATTGATTTTCAAGATTAACTCAAGTTTCTACATTTATTTCAGGTTTTTCAAGATCAAGAGCCATTAGATAGCCAAACAATAGAAGAACTTCGAAGAGAATGGGCGAGATATTTCCTCCAAGTTAGAAGCAGTTTGTAGATATATATAAAACTTATTTTCTAGATTAGTTTGTATATATGTACAATGTCACAACTTATATAAGTGTATATATATGTAGATTAGTGTAGGGTCTAGAACTCGAATTCTCATCTATGAAATGAACTGTTCTGGCTGGGAAATTATGTGTACTGTCAGTTTGTTATGCAGGGTAATAGTTTATAGATAATTCATCTTTTATTAAAAAAAAAAATACACATCCACAATGTCGGTTAAGGCAATAACCGATGTTGTATAGCTTACTCAATGTCGGTTTTTGCCTTAACTGACGTTGTGGTAGATTTTCTGCAGCTCACTTCCACTTTCCTCAAATTGGTCTATGACGCCGGTGCCTGCGCTGAACCAACGTGGTGCGTGAATATTTGATGTCGATTTGAAAACTGACGTCGTATTTGAATACTTTCAATGTCGCCTGATTCAACGTCGGTGAGGGAACCAACGTTTAAGGGGCTCCCATAACCGACTTTAAAGGACCTTTTTCTACTAGTGGCACCTTTAGAGTACTTGTCATTTTTAGAGAAAAATATTGTTGCAAAGTTATCACAATACATTTTCAGTAGCCTAACAATATTGTCAACAATTCCAAGCCTTGAAATAAAGCTTTGCAGCCAATTAACATAAATTATATTCTCTAAACATGTTATAATTCCAGCTTTCATGGTGGATGCAGTAACAATAGACTGCTTTACAATTCTCCACGGTATTGCTCCTTTGACTAAAAGAAATACAAAGCCAAGAGTGGATTCCCTTGTATCCACATATCTAACAAAACCAGAGTTTGAATTTTCAATCACCTCAAGGTGATCAAACTTCTTATATGTAAGCGTGATACTTTATTCCCTGTAGATATCTCATAACTTTCCTTGCAACTTTCCAATGTTCCATTCCTTGATTACTTTGATATTGTCCTAAAATTCTAGTTACAAAACTTATGTTTGATCAAGTACAACACTGAGCATACATAATACTCCCAACAACAAACACATACGAAATTTGTTTCTTTATGTTTCCATTCCAAGTCATGCTTAACACATTGAGAGAGACTAAACTTGTCTCTTTTCTGAATTAGAACAAGTGTTGAGCATTTTTCCTTCTTAATTTTCTAGTACTTTATCATGTAAACTTTCTAGGATAAGTATAAAATACATTCATATATGTTTTGAAATATTTGTATTCTTACCACATAACTTGCATTACCCGTATCTTTAATTTCAAAGTTATTTGAGAGAAACTTCTTAATCTCTGAATAAGACCAAGATCATTAGCTGCAAGTAACATGTCACTAACATATAGAATGAAAAAAATATAACCTTACTCCCATGGATCTTTAGATATAAACATCGATGAATAGTGTTTTCCTTAAATCCTAAAGAGACAATAGTATCATTAAACTTTAAATACCATTCGTGAGAAGCTTACTTAAGTCTGCATATTGATTTCTTTAATTTCACATCATATGTTCCTTTCTTTCAACTGAGAATCTCATTGGTTAGTCCATATAAACATTATCTTCTCAATCTCCATTAAGAAGTACAATTTTCACGTCCATTTGATGTAGCTCGAAGTCATAATGAGTTTCTAAAGCCATGATAATCCTGAACTCCTTTTGTGAAACGGGTAAAAATGCCTCTTTATAGTTAACATCATCATTATGAGTAAAACCTTTAAGAACAAGTATAACCTTATAGTGTTAAAAGTTGTCACGGGAGTCACATTTAGTCTTAAAGACCCACTTAGAGTCAACTCTCTTTCAACATTTTAGCAATTCTACAAGGTGTCAAACATCATTTCGCTCCATGAACTTCAACTCTTTTTTCATTGCATGCAACCATTTCTCACAATTAACACATTTTACAACTTGTGACCATAATTGAATCATTACCGTTAATGCTTAAGTCTAGGAATGACCATGTCCCCTATGACATTGTTTGAACCTATCCTACTTTTGATGGGGAATCTCCACATTGACTACCGTATGGGTAATAATCAATTTTTAATTGGACATATGAACTGGGATGAGTATGTACATATTTAGTTTATTATGTAACCTTAAAAAGTTATATTCACTTTTCTTTGATCCTTAGTTTTGTAACTTATTTATAGGGCACACATTTGGTCATTTTTACTCTTTTATATAATTATTTGACCTTTGTTCAATTGTTATTTGATACTTTGATTTGATATTTGTACAATTATAAGTTCTTTCTTAATACTTGACATTGAAGAAAAAAATGCGTATTCTTTTGACATTGAATCATTGATAATATCATGTTTCCTTTGTTGTAATTTTTTATTTTTTATAAAAAATTATTTAATTAATATTTAGAATAATAACGATGTGGGTATGGGTATATTCTTCAGGGATGAGGATGAGGATGAACTTAATACTTCAGGGATGGAGACATAAAAGTGAAACCTGGACCCACCCCACCTTGTTGCCATTCCTATTTAAGTTACCATTTATGCTTTGTTTGGATTCAAAGATGAAGTTGAAGGAGTGAACTTGAGATGATAGTGTGTAGAAATTTGGGTTGTTTGGATCAAGGAAAAAATGGTGAGATTGAAGGGAAAGTTTGTGAGTGACATGATAAGTGTGATTGATATTTTAATTTTTTTAAATGATAAAATTATAAGATTACAAATTTGCCCTTGTGGTTAAAAATAATTAAAATTAAATATAGTTAATTTGATTGGTGTGATTGATGAATTTTTTTTTATCTTAATTGATGGAATTATAAGATTACCAATTATTCTCAAATAAAAATAAAAATAAAAATTAAATTAATATTATTTTATAAATTTGTTTTGATTATTATTTTAATTTTTAATTTTATTATTATTATTACTTTTTTTTATTTTTTTATTTTTTAAATATCTTATTCTTATTATTATTTTATAAATTTGTTATTAATATTTTTTTTTATTTTTAGATATTTATTATAATTATTTTGTTATAGTATAAGTGAAAAAGAAATGAAAACTAAAGATGAGGAGGATTCTTACTTCAATTTTTACTTCACATTTTCTTCTTATTTATTAATAATGCACAAATTAATCATAACAAGTTCCACCTAATCCTTGGTCTATTTTATACTAAGTTTTCGACTTAATTTTCCTTTAATATTCAAAACTCAACAGGAAGGACTTGATTGGGCAAACAAGTTTAAAACGGGGGAAGATCGAAGCTTTTGAAGCTCATATCAAAAAATTTTCAAGCTTTTTCACCACAACATGACATTTAGTAGAACTTGTTTCCTGGGGCGTTTTGGCGGCGATGGAGATGGCGTGCAGGCCAGATTGAAGCTCGTCAACGAGGAGGTTATAAACAAGATGACATCATTTCATGAGGCTTTGACCTTCAAACTTTGACAAAATGATTTTCATCTTGAAGTGGGTCTCATTATTGGAACTTTCCCATCACAACGACATTACCCGTGTGCTTGTATGACACATTGTCCACCTTTAAGGCGATAACTTCTAGCACCAACTACAACTTAGTTCTTATCTTGTTTGCTCTCTATAGTATGACAAATGTTCCTCTCGAACCTAAATCAGTGAATCCAAATCAGTGCATGCACCACTACAGAAACAGAGCAAATAATCGATTAGATAATCAATTATTCCTATATTTTTTCTGGCCATAATCGATTATATACACTCTTTAATCAATTATCCTCACAAGTTCTTTAACCCATAATCGATTAGATTATGTGTATAATTGATTATTCATATATTTTTCCTCACATAATCGATTGCATGAACTCCATAATTGATTACGCTTCACTTTTTTTACATAGGATCAATTATATCCTCTCATCGGAAGCTCAACATCACCAACACTCAAAGTTTGAGGTCAATTGTGTAATTACAAATATGCCAGCTAGGTTTCTTTGCATTTCTTCACACCACAACGAGGATCACTAAAGACCCTCCTCCTCTAAATCCACGCCTCTAAATCACCATAAATTAGTAAATCCAAATATAATAGATAACTGCTTTTCTTTCCACAAAAACAATACATCCATGTAAACAAATAATACCTTAGTCATTTGAAATAACATATTTTTTTTCTCTTTTGAGACCTTCTTAATGCTACTTTTTGTGGTTCTTCAACAATATAGTCATTTTGAATCATGGGCTCATTGTAGAATTGTTGTTCAACATTGTCATTTTTTACAACGCTTAGAGGAACATTCACTTTATTGATAGAAGCACAAGTTCAAGGAACATACATCTAACTATTTAATTTATACTCAATGAACCTTTTATTTATAATCCCAACAATTCACACACTATAATTAGCATAATAAAATATATACCCTTTTGATTTTGTTGGAAACTAATGAAATATCCACCGATTGTTCTTGTATTAGTTTCTTTTCTTATAGATTATAAACCTTTATTTCTAAATACGACCCTAAACATGTACATTGTGTTTGTTTCAAGGTAAATATTGTAGATGAAGGTGAATTTGGGGGAGCGAAGGCTATTTGTATCTGGTGAGTACTAAGAAAGTGTGCGAAGATTTGTGGAAAAAAAGGTGAGGTGGTCCCTCGCTGGTAGGAAGAGAAAAGAGAGAAAAGTCACATAAGCCATGGTGGAAGGACTAAAATGCCTTTTTTTTTGCATGCATGCTAGTTGGTTGTATGGAGAGAAGTTGAGGTGGTTGGTTGGTTGTGTTGCTGGAAGGTGAAGAATAGTGGTCGTGGAGATGGTTTGGTGGTGTTGGGTAGCAAGTTGGTGGATAAGATCAGCTGGTAAGTGAATCAAATGAAGTAAAGGTTGGTTTTGAAGTGTTGAAGCATTATGTGCTTCATATTGAAGCATAATCGATTATAAACGCCCTATAAGTGATTATCCCTTCATTTTTTTTTGCTTTCTAGTTGTAGTTTTCCATGACTTTTCAATTTTGTTTCCCTGCACATTCTAGTGTTGTTAAACTGTTTAGTACGTGTTAGACCATCTAGTGTTGTTAGATCATCTAGTGTTCATTCTAGTGTTGTTAGATCGTCTAATACATCTTAGACCATCTAGTGTTTGTTAGACGGTCTAGTGTTGTTAGACTGTCTAATGTGTGTTAGACCATCTTGTGTTCATTAAATGGTCTAGTGTTCGTTATTCATGATTTTTTGGTTTACAATTGTAGTTATTACATAGCTTTCCAGTTTTATTCTGTTTCTATTTTAGGCAACTTTGAATGACTTTGAGTAATTGAGGTTAAATCTAAACTTGTTTTTTTGTATGTGGTTTGCTCAACGACATGATCCATTGCTGTACATGTTTGAAGCATTGGTGTCGTGTTGTAAGCATTGGTTTCGTGTTGTACATGTTTGAAACATTGTGTGTTTCGTTTAGTACATTCATCAATAACAGGTAAGTCCTAAACATATTGGATAATTATGTGTTTATGCATGTCATTTTGTATTGTGTGTGATTTATTCATGGCAGGTTATGAAAATAGATTATGTGTCTACACAACCAATTATGCATAAAAACGTGTTATGTATGGAAATAGGATTGTTAATGGAATAACACATTATGGATAGTTAAAAAATAAATGATTAAATTATGAAATAAAAATTTAGATATTGAATTTTAAATTAATTTTAACTACAATGGTAAAATTGTAATTTTACAATTTCATCAATTAAAAAGAATTATCAATCACACCTATCACATCACTCACAAACTTTCATAAATTTTTCCTTTATTTCCCTTCATTTCTCATGTAAACTTACTACAACTATATTTATTAATTACAAAAACAAATAACCAATTGATCCACAAAATGTCTTGTAATAATGAATTTTAATACACCTATAAAATAATAAATATATAATATAACATTTTTATTTTATCGATAATTAAAAACGGGGTTCACACATATAATGCAAATGCTGGAAAGGAAGGGACATTCTCTCAAATATAGACAAAATGAAAACTTTAGAAGGTATTTATTGACTATAACCTATCATGTACAAGAAATATGTTTTTTGTAATAAATTATAGTTTAAGTTTAAATGTGATATAGACATAAAAATTATAATATATATATATATATATATATATATATACTAACACACATTTGTAATTATGTTATTCTTGTAGTAAAAAGTAGCTGATAAAACTTTCAGAGAGGATATGGATACGAGTTTTCTAGAAGGAAACTAATATCAATTATGTTATTTTGTCTTTATGACAAAATCAAAGTGTAATATTTTTATTTGTTTCCTCTCTCTTTAACTATAAATAGAATGTGTACACTTCTTATATGTATTCAACCTTTTACTTTTGTTTTCAATAAAAAAATAGAGATTTTCTTTTCATTCTCATCATATATTTTGTTCATTTTTGTTCATCTTTCCATTTCATAATATGGTATCTGAGCACTAATTTCAGAGTTCTGGTTGTTACATTTATCCATGGATGAAATTTATCTCTCACGAGACCCCTTGTCATCCTTGAATAGGATTTTTCTCTCGGTATACAACAAGAGAGCCAATTTTTTTGTGATCAGTCCAAGACAATGATTGATATTAGCAAAAGAAGTTGTTGACGACAAAATACTTCTGAAGTCTACAGTGATTGTGGAAAGATAGGGCATATGATTGATACATCTTATAGAAAGCATGGTTTTCCACCTCAGTTCAAGTTTAAAACTCAAAAAGTAGATTCTAATAATAATAATAATAATAAGCAGAATCACGAAGGTTCAAAGTCACAAGTACATTCTTAGCAAATTGGTTTTACTCTTGAGCAATACCAAACATTGTTAACCCATTTACAACATTTTAAATCCAGTGACAATGTTTCTAATCAAATCTCTATTATCTCTTCTAACACGACAACAGACATTGGTAACAAATTTATTTCTTCTTTTAGTTCTTGGATTCTTGATAGTGGTGCTACTGACCACATTTATTCATCATTGACTCATTTCACTTCATATCATCAAATTAATCCTATCAGTGTCAAATTACCAAATGGAAATCAAGTCATTGCCAATTATTCTAGAAGTGTTTTCTCAATCAAAATCATGTCATAGATATGTTATTTATATTTCTAACTTCACTTTTAATCTTCTTTTAGTAGCAAAATTGATTGATATTTTATCTTGTGTAATTAGATTTGACTCTATTGGTTGCCACTTTCAGGACAAGAACTCCTTGAAAATGATTGGTTAAGCTGAGATGCAAGATAAACTTTATATACTCACGGTCCCTTCATATCAAAAACTTCAGATCAAACCTATCAAATCTTCACATATACCAATATGTCAATTTTAGTGCTAGTGATCTCAAAACCCTTTGACATTTTAGGTTAGGGCATGTTTCAAACAACATTGATGTTATCAAGAATAAATTTCCTTTTGTTAAATATAACAAAACTTTTGTTTGTGATATTTGTCATTTTGCAAAGCAAAAAAGACTTCCCTTTCCTCTTAATGCATCTAAATCTAAAGAATTTTTTTGATTTGATTCATGTTGATCTGTGGGAACCATACTCAATATCATCAATTCATGGTCATAAATATTTCTTGACCATAGTTGATGATTATTCAACGTACACATGGATTTTTCCTTTAAAAGAAAAATCTGAAGTTGTTAAGACTTTGGAAAATTTTGTCACTTTGATTTGAACACAATTTGAGACAATAATAAAAATAATAAGAAGTGATAATGAGACTGAAATTTTCATGACTAACAAAGGAATAATACATCAAACTTCATGTGTCAATACTCCACAACAAAATAGTATAGTTGAAAGGAAGCATGGTCATTTATTAAATATACAAGAGCTCTCATGATCCAATCTCATTTATCCAAAATTTATTGGTCATATTCTATGATACATGTTGTGCATATTATAAATATGCTTCCCACACTCGGTTTAAATTATTTTTCTCCTTATGAAATGTTTTACAAAACTGCACCAGATATCAATTAAAGGTGTTTGGATTTTTATGCTATGCTAGCACTTTGTCAACAAATATAAGTAATTTGATCCAAGGGTATCGAAATATGTTTTTATTGGTTTTAAAAGGAGGACAAAAGGATACATTTGTTGAATATTCAATCAAGAGAAAATTTTGTGTCTAAAGATGTTGTCTTCTATGAACATGTTTCTCCATATCAAAGGATTGAGGATACTAGCAATGAAACTGATAGTCCTAACATTCATGATCAATGTTCTTTTACTGAAGATCAACTTGTTTTGAGTTAGCCATCACAAGTCATTTTTGCACCATGTGATAATATTAAAAATAACGACAATGATGACCATGAATTAGAAGATCAACCTATTTTGTGTTAGCCTCACAAGTCATTTTTGCACCATGTGATAATGTTGATAATGACCATGAATCTGACATTCAGGTTTCAGAAGAAGTTTGTTCCCATAGAGACCAAAACTTCAATGAAAATGACGAAACAACTCAATCAATTTGAATGAGTACCAGGACAAAAAGCCAATCTGAGTATCTAAAGGATTATCATTGTAATCTCAATGTTTCCAATAAATCTTCAAGAGTTAAATATCCTTTGAATTTTGTTTTGTCTTATAATAAATTATCACATTCTTAACATCTTTTGTTATGCCCTTTTTCTTTACATGTTGAGCCAAACACTTATTCTGAAGCTATCAAACATGATTGTTGGAGAAAGGTTATACAATGTGAAATATCTACTTTGGAGTCAAATCAAACATGGGAGATTGTTCTTTTGTCTAAGGACAAAACTGTCATATGTTGCAATTGGGTATTCAAAATAAAGTACAAGGCTGATAGAACTATTGAAAAATATAAAGCAAGGTTAGTGGCAAAGGGATACACAAAAATAGAAGGCATTGACTACCTTGAAAGTTTCTTTCTAGTAGCAAAGATGACTACTATAAGGTTGCTTCTCTCTCTAGCTTCTATATATAACTAGGAATTGAAACATTTAGACATAAATAATGCCTTCTTACATGGAGAGTTGAAAGAAGGCATATACATGGTTGATTCTCCTGGATTGACTTCTTTTCAACTAAGACAAGTTTGTAAATTAAAAAAGAAGCTTTATATAGCCTTAAGAAAGCTAGTAGGGAGTGGTTTGCTAAATTGTCATCCCTTTTTATTTTCGTGGGATATACTCACAATCTATGAATTATTATTCCTTGTTCATTAATTCTTCTGAAGGATCTTTTACAACATTATTGGTATATGTGGATGATATACTCTTGGAAAGAAATGATAAATAAAAGATTGATCGAGTTAAACAAGCTTTAAATAAGACATTAAAGATCAAGGATCTTAGGAATTTAAGTTATTTTCTTGGTCTTGAAATAATAAGTAAGAAAGACACAATGATCAATGTTGTAATTGAGTTGGTGCAGTGGGTTCTGCACTGGTCTCACATCTGCTGAGGGGTTCAGTAGAGGGTGATTACTGCTGGGAGCAGTGTTGCTTGCGGACTGCAAGTGTTGTGGTGCAGTGGGTTTATGCACTGGTTACACACTAGCTGAGGGGTTCAATGAGGTGTGGGTTTACTACTGGGAGCAGTTTTTAACTTACTGGGAGCAAGGGTTGTAAACTGATCTTGTTATCTGTTTTAGTGGAAATCTTTGCTAGTTTGCAAAGGACTGGACGTAGCCCTTGAGGAAGGGTGAACTAGGATAAAAATTCTGTGTTCTTGCTTTTCTCCCTACTCTTCTTGATTGCTTTTATTCACTGCTGCCATCACTTAAAATTGACTGAATTAAAATCTGTTCATACTGTTGATCATACTCTAAACATTTGTTTACATAATCAACTGTGATTTTGAATTGTATTTAATCTACTGGATTGTGTTTAAACATTTTAAATCTGGGTTAACACATTTTTTCATTGTAAATTGTTTTCTGGGTTTAACTGATTTCTGGGTTTATCTCTGATATTTTCCGCTGTGCACAATCGATTGTTTACTGGACAGTCTAGAATTACATAGTCAATTGATTGAATAAAGAACTTTCATTCTCTACTTCAAGAACAAATCAGATTTGCGAAAAGTTTTTGAAAGTTCAATTCACCCTCCTCCCTCTTGAACTCGGTCTAAACCTTATTTTACAATTGGCATCAGAGTTAGGATCTTGAATCCTAGTCAAGATTTCAATCCATGGCCGAGAACAAGTTACCTTTTGTTGAAGGTGCCTCCATTAATAGACCACCTATGTTTTCTGGGGTAAACTATCGATTCTGGAAAGTGAGAATGAAAATCTTCATTGAGTCTATTGACCGTGGAATCTAGAATGCCATAGTAAATGGTTCATTCATTCCTATGCATGTTGTTGATGGTGTGTTTACTGCTAAGTGCTTTGATGAGTTAACTGATCTTGAGAACAAGAAAATGCAGTATGATTGTGTTGCTAAAAATATTATAACTTCTGCATTAAATCTGGATGAGTTCTTTAGAGTATCACAATGCAGTTCAGCCAAGGAAATGTGGGACATTCTTGAAGTCACACATGAAGGAACCACTAATGTGAAGAGAGCACGCAAACATGCATTGATCCAGGAATACGAGCTGTTCATAATGCAGCAGGGAGAGATCATTGCTGATGTCCAGAAAAGATTCACACACATTGTCAATCATCTAATTGGACTGGGCAAGCAGTTTGATAGAGAAGAGCTTAATATCAAGATTCTGAAGTGCTTGGACAGGAGCTGACAGCCTAAACTCACAGCAATTTCAGAAACGAGAGACTTGACAACACTTACAACTGCAACGCTGTTTGGCAAACTTAGAGAACATGAACTGGAGATGATCAGATTGAAAGAAATGGAAACAGTGGAGAAAAAGACCAAGAGCTTAGCACTCAAGACTAGAACTGTTGTCCAGGAATCAACTGATGAAAGTTCAGAAGACTGCAGTGAATCTGAGGACCTCAATCTGTTGACAAGAAAGTTTCAGAAATTCATAAAGATGAAGAACAGATTGAAGAACCAGCAAGGCAAAAGAGGTAAAAATAAAATTGATTCTGGTTTAACTAAATTTGTGTGCTTTGGCTGTGGAAAATAGGGACATATGAAAGTTGAGTGTCTAAGCATTGCAATCAAAGACAAAGCACTAGAAAAGAAGAGCAATAAATCTGGAAAATCTAGACGCGCATATATAGCTTGGGAGGACAATGCTTCATCGTCTAGTTGCTCTTCAGAAGATGAGATTGAAGTCAATACATGTATGATGGCTGGAAAAGATTCAGTTGATTTGATATTTTTACTCTGAACCTATTGGACCTCATGATGCTAATAAACTATTTGAGTAAATAGATAGGTATTTCAGGTTCAATTTATTAAACTCAACATACAACAGATTGCCTTCATCAAATTGGGGGAGATTGTTAGCACCAAGGCTAAGCATGTGATTTGATGAAGTCAATATTGTGAGCACCAAGGCTTAGCATGTGAAGCTGATGAAGACTGCCTCATGAAGAATCTGTTGAAACCAACCTGGACCAGAATTATTCAAGAGAAGACTTTGTGCCAACATGAAGATGGTTGGGTGATTAGGTCTTGGTCCTTAGTTGGGTTTGTGTGTTGGTGATTGGCGTAGTCCTTAATCATGAGTGGCATGATTCATCACTTCTGAGGTGCTAAAAAGATTCACAAACATTTTTATTAAAACTGTTTTTAATAAAAATAGCCCAAAATGTTTTTGCTGGAAAAAGGTTTTTTAATCGATTGAATTTCTAAAACAATCGATTGAATGTGACAGTTATTTCTGTTACAACTGAAATACAGTTATTGTTGTTATAACTGAAACCTTTGACTGGGTCAAACTAATGGTCAAATTCAATCGATTGAATGGTTTGCTCAATTAATTGAATTGTGACAGCTAAGCTGCTTTTAAAACTGTTTTGGGTATTTAAAGGAATGAGAACCATCACTTTCAAAATTATCAAAACAAAAACTTTCGGAAAGCATTCCTTGAGATTTTCTAAGAGAGATATTGCCTCTTTTGTGCGATCATCATTTTGGCAAAGCTTTTCAAATCAAGAAACCTCCAAGAACGTGAATCTTTGAAGCATCCTTTGAGCGAGGTTCTTGCGACTTTGGTTCTGGATCAAAGCTAAGTCTTCTACACCTGATTTTCATTCTTTGTAATCTGTTTTGTGTAGAAGCACTCTGTAGTCTTCTCTGATCCTGTTGATCTGTAATCTGTTTGCTGTTTTCAATTACTGGATTTGTTATTGAGTTGGTGCAGTGGGTTCTGCACTGGTCTCACATCTGCCGAGGGGTTCAGTAGAGGGTGAGTACTGTTGGGAGCAGTGCTGCTTGCGGACTGCAAGTGTTGTGGTGCAGTGAGTTTCTGAACTGGTTACACACTAGCTGAGGGGTTCAGTGAGGTGTGGGTTTACTGCTGGGAGCAGTTTGTAACTTGCTGGAAGCAAGGGTTGTTAACTGATCTTGTGATCTGTTTTAGTGGAAATCTTTGCTAGTTTGCAAAGGACTGGAAGTAGCCCTTGGGGAAGTATGAACCAGGATAAAAATTCTGTGTTCTTGCTTTGCTCCCTACTCTTCTTGATTGCTTTTATTCACTGCTGCCATCACTTAAAATTGACTGAAGTAAAATTTGTTCATACTGTTGATCATACTCTGAACATCTGTTTACATATTCAACTGTGATTCTGAATTGTATTTAATCTACTGGATTGTGTTTAAACATTTTAATTCTGGGTTAACACATTTTTTCACTGTAAATTGTTTTCTGGGTTTAACTGATTTCTGGGTTTATCTCTGATATTTTCCGCTGTGCATAATCGATTGTTTACTGACAGTCCAGAATTACATAGTCAATTGATTGAATAAAGAACTTTCATTCTCTACTTCAAGAACAAATCAGATTTGCGAAAAGTTTTTGAAAGTTCAATTCACCTCCCCCTCTTGAACTCGGTCTAAACCTTATTTTACATCTTTTAGCCTGCAAACCTGCTATCACTCCTATTAATAATCTTTTTAAATTGTCTTCTACTGAAAGTGTGCCGTTCAAAGATGTTCAAGCCAACAAAAGGTTGATTGGAAAGCTTATGTATCTCACTAATATCGGACCTAACATAACATCTTCTGTTCAATAACTTTCTCAGTTTCTTGATGATCCTACAATTGCTAATTATTATACAACAATTAGAATTCTCATATATATTAAAGGGCTCCTAGTCTTGGCTTATTTTTCTCTCCCAACACTTCTGCCCATCTAAAACTTTTTGTGATAGTGATTGGGGCACCTGCAGTGATTCAATGCAATTAGTGATTGATTTAAGTGTGTATCTTAGGAATTCCCATATATCCTGGAAATCAAAAAAGCAAGGAACAATATCAAAGAGTTCTTATGAAGCTGAATACAGGGCAATGACCACTGTTACATGTGAAATGCAATGACTAGTTTATCCTCTTCAAGATTTTCAAAGTCCCTTTTGAGCAGTCATCTCTTATATACTGTGACAATGACTCAGCAAGATACATTGGAGCAAATTGAGTGTTTCACGAGTGTATGAAGCACGTAGAAATAGATTGTCACATTATTTGAGAAAATATGGAAAAGGGTCTCATCCATCTGCTTCCCATTTCCACCACAGAAGAACTGGCTAAGATTTATATAAAAACCTTAAGTCCTCAATCTTTCAAGAATATTTGTTCCAAGCTAGGTCTCATCAATATTTGTTCCCCAACTTTTGGGGGGATAGAGGATATGAATACGAAGGAAACTAATATCAGTTATGTTATTTTGTCTTTATGACAAAATCAAATTGTCATCAATTATGTTATTTTGTCTTTTACGACAGAATCAGAGTGTAATATTTTTATTTGTTTCCTCTCTCTTTAGCTAGACATACAATGAGTACACTACTTGTGTGTGTGTGTGTGTATATATATATATATATATATATATATATATATAT
>Ga0209489_107053_pt1 | contig 17277 bp, 2 predicted proteins | sample SiratrowhiteBW_FD_187527 | JGI IMG/M metagenome (GOLD analysis project Ga0209489, IMG submission 187527) | Root nodule microbial communities of legume samples collected from California, USA - Siratro white BW (SPAdes) (version 2) | ecosystem: Host-associated > Plants > Roots > Nodule | place: USA... | reverse complement strand
GCATCACTGTTTACGGTATACTTCCATTTCACACTAATTTTTATTAATATTATATATTAATAAAAAGAATAATATACATAAATGTTAAATGAGTAATATCAAAATATATATATATATATATATATAAATAAAAGTCGTTTAATAAAGATCCAATAAATTATTCTACAAACTCTACAATTTAACTCAACTTCTATAAAATCATAGTTTACTTGTTTTTAATTGTCAATTAAAATAGAAGAAGAGAAAATGTTTTGTTGGAATTTATTGTTCAGTGACGTAGATAGCAGCATTTGAAATGAACACTCATTAATTCGTATCATGCTATGCTACTGTACCGTTTACTGAGGAACATGTTTTAGATTGCCATTGAGATTCAGTTGGAATCACATGTCTATTTAATTTATGCAATCAAACAAACAAGTTTGATTAGGATCTTAGTTTTACTGTTTAGTGTCTGTATAATACATTATTTGTTAGATGAATTTAAAAGGTTTTGCCAATGTGACCTGAAGAAACCAATTCTCTTAGGTCACTTTTATGCAAGATAATTTATTAATATTTTGTTCTTCACAAACATTCACATTTAGATTATTGATGTTTGGATCTGCATCTGCCGGTTGAAAGGAAGAGAGTAGAGAAAAGATAAGAAAGTTCAAAAATCATGTAATTACTAAAAGAACATAAATTTCGAAAAACAAATCTTTACATAAAATAAAAAATTTACGCATATTGTAGTTATAATAGATATTTTTATTATAATCGATTATTTCTTCGTATATACATTAACATATAATTAATTGTGTTTATTTTTATTTTTTATTAATATTTATATATTATAATAAAATATGTAATTAATATAATAACATTAAAATAAAAATAATAAACGAAAAGTATTTTTTTCAATTATATTTATTATGAATTTTCCACAAAAATGTATATATTTGTTCTTAATTCAAAAAAAATCTTATGGTCTTTCTCCTGGTTTCTTTTCCTTTCTTCTTCCAAAATTAAATTGAGGAACTTGTATATAAGATAAATTATTATAATAAGGTATTTAAGGACAAATAAATATGTGATTGGAGTCACAACTTCCAACTCTGCTTAGTGTTATCAATATTATCATTAGAGTTATAAAAACATTGTAAATATCTAAATATCTAAATGGATCGTTCGTTACGTGTAAAAAAGAGTGATTTGTGATGTAAAGCCATTTAGGTTTCAAAATTTTTAAAATTCACAAAACAAGTTTTTAGTTTTTAAAAATGAGTTTCGTTAAAATGATATCCACTTTTAACTTTTTATTTTTTATTTTAAAATATGTTAGTAGAATTACATTAAAAATTATCGGCCCAATTCAAAAACATTGGTCAACAAATAAGAAAATTAAATTAATTAGCCTAGTCTAAGAGACTAATAGAAAGATTGGACCTAAAAAACCTCGTTTGATAGTTTTATTATTTATTATTTTTAAAATTTAATATATAAATATAATAAAAAAAATACATACGTCAATTTTTTTCTAACTCAACATTTGAAAAAAAAAATTAATTGGATCGAAACAAAATTATACCTTTGACAGATACAACTGAACCAACTCATTTAATAACTCTAGAAGTAATTAACTATGTCAAAATTAGTTTAATTATACTTCTAAAAAAATAATTTGAAAATTGTTTTAAAATTAGTTTAATCGTATATTTATAATATATATATATATATATATATATATATTAATAATTAAAAAGCAATAATATTAATAGTAATAATGGGGGTATATTCTAATATTGATAACAATACTAACACTATTAGTGATGATAATTATAATACGATAATAATACCGGTTAAAATAATGAAAATGATCCTGATATGTTTTATATAACTAGAAAACAATGTAAATTTTTTAAAATTAAATAACAAAGTATTTTAGCTCTATTTTTTAAGCAAGTATTTATTGAAGATTTAAAAACCAATTACTCACAGTTAGAATTGGGTATGCTCATGAATCTGTTCATTTAAACATGTGTCAATGGACTGCATCTGCCTAACAAAACTCATGGATTATACGAGCTTCCCTAAACTTGCTAAAATAATATAATTAAATTCTGCGAATAAGACACCCTCACGAAATTTTTCAAACAACCATCTAACTATAGATTTAATAGAGTTGAAAATTGTATACAAAACTCAATAAAACTTAGATTTATATAGTTAGTCTTTTATAATTTCCATTATCCTTTATTCCTATTATATGCGACCATGAAATACTTTAAATATATATATATATATATATATATATATATATATATATATATATATATATATGCAGACATTTGATTAACAGACCACTCTATAAACATAAACTATAATTCATTCTATGTTTTAATTTTTAAGCATAAATTTTTATTTGATGTATATTATCTCCTCGTCACTCAATTTTCTTGACATATAGTAAGTTATGTAATTAGAATTTTGAAAACAAAATGTTTTTCTTGAATCATACGACTAAAAATTTATATATCGAGACATCATCAGAACTAATAAAATAATTAAAAACCAAATAATTTTAAATTTAAACTGAAGCAAGTAAAAAAAATAATTCATCTAACAATACTGACAAATGAAAAAAAAAATAAAAATAAAAAACCTAACTACATGGTAAGCAGAAAAGCTTTTGATATTATAATTAAAATCTCAAAACATATATCAAAAAATGAACTAAATATTGAATCGAAAACGAACTCAAAAAATCATTTTTAAAATATAGAGATAATAACAATAATGAAACATAAAAGTTAGATTTAAATCAGAGCAAACTTTTCATTGCAAAAAGTGAAAATAAACCTAACAGCAGGAACTAAAAATCTAATTTATTAGATTATAGTAAGTTTCTTATAAATAAAATATGAGTAATCACGAACTTCACACATAAAACCTGTTTAATCATCATATTCATATTTAACTTAAGAATTACGAACTCACATCCACGTAAATTACTGGTTATACAGGTAGGAGATGACTTTTATCTAAATCATCAACACTGTTCATAACATGGTTTGAATAATTCAAATCATTTTCCCGGAATTAACACATATGAATATGATCAGAATGCATTTCAATTAAATTGTCGTAATTGACAGCAAAATTATGGCCCACACAACTGTACCTCCATCATATGGCAGTGTTGTAAGTGGGACCATCAAACATTGATAACAATGCCATGAACAGATAACAACGTGACTTGTCAAACAGTGTCTTCATCTTCTGTGTTCAGAGCAGCAACTAGCTTCTAACTTCACTCTCATGCTTCAATCACTCCCTATTTTCTTCTTCTCCCTCAAATTTTATTCATTTTTCTCTTTCTATAACTCCATCACTGTGGACAGGTTTTTGTTAGGAAGATTCGAGCGTACTTTTCCTCCTAACGTATTTCCTTCCTTCACATTGATATATATTTTTTTTAAATAATTTTTTATTTATAACATTTATATGAAACTTTTATTAGAGATATTTTCGATACAGGATTAAACTAAGTTCATTAGTACGGTGACAAAGACGAATTATTAACTTTGATATTATTTATTAGAAAAATCTTATAGAAAAACATCATAAAAATCTTACAAAAATAAGATAAGAGTCAATCCATATAAAAGAATAATGTTATTTTTAACCCAAAATCTTAAAATATTAAATTTGTGGATCTCATTTTTTATATATTGTTTAATAATCTCATTTTTATCCAATATAAGACTTAGATTCACAGTTTTATTATTACGAGAGAGTATACAGTGAATATATGATGCAACAAAATATCTATTTACCACATTATGTTTTGACTTTTTTTCGCATGCATATACTTAGAAATCTAAATCTTTGATCTTATACTTAGAAGACAAAACGCATTATTTACGGCACCAAATACACATTTAACATTACTACACCAGTTCTTTATTATAGCAACTGCACCATTAACTATTCTGTGCACTACCGACCAGAGATCTTATGATTGTATCATCGGTATGGGTGAAGCTAATCATTTACTTGAGGCATAAATAAGAGGTTATTCATATAGCAAAAGTTTGGTGAAGTAGTTTTTGTGTTAGCTGCAAAACGTAAATACATATTCATTACTTCTCGCTTTGGTTGATTACTTCATTCTTAAGGTTTTCTTAGCTTCTTTGTATGGTTTAGCAGGTAATCAAACTTTAAGTAAATTTGATATGAATTTTGCTAGTAGAAAACATAAATCTAGGAGTAATATATATGGACTAGCATCCATAGATAATTTTTCTATCGTGTTGCATCTATAAATAAATTACTCATCTATGCTTATTCATATGTATGTATCTACATTGTTTTACCTACTATCTGGTATTTGTAGGTAATTTTCTATTATTCAATTTTATTATAATTATTCATAAATACATTATATTTTTTCTGAAACTAAATTTTGATAGATCTTTCAGTAAATCATGTATAACTTAATAACAAGTGTTTTTATTTCTTTAGATTTATATAAGTCAAATTTAGTATTCAAATGTAAATTTAAATCTCACTGAGTAATATATAAAAAAAAATTTACAAGTTTAATGTTTTAAGATTTTTAGTTAAAAAATAAATAATTTTAATCAATAACAGAATTAAATTATATAAATAACAGAATTAAATTATATAAATTATATAGAGCATTCCAAATTGTATTGTTTATCATATACACAATAAGAACATTTGAAGTCTTCCAATAATATAATAAATATAGTATTTCCTATTTACACATTAAAAAAAACAACAAAAAAACCCTTAAGAAAATGCACCATATGTTAATAATCTCAGCTGTAAAAATCCAACCCCCCTTACATGAAAACTGGAATGCAAACTTCAATTATAAGTAGCTTATATACAGATATGAGAGACTGAATTCGTACACTTGTAGCATCCCAAAATTGTGTTATTCTTGTACTATAATTTATTGAAATTATGAATTCAAGCTAACGCCGTTGTCATTTCCCTTTATCAATTACAAAGTTGTGACCTTTTTCCTTGTTCAATCAACTCAAAGCAGTGATCCGTGTTTTATGTTTATGTACATTTAGTAATTGACACACGTACACTTATATACACACTCCCATTTAAAGAAGTAATATATTTACACTGAATTTTGTTATACTTATGCCTTATTCCTCTTAATATAATCTTTACTAGCTAGGTGGCCCATTATTTAGATTAATCAGAAACAATTATAAGATTATTTATTTCTCTCCTTCATGATTTCTTCATCATCTTCCGTGTCCTATTGGAAAAGTCAAAATTGTTTATATTTTAGATTTTGAGATTGTGAGATTTGGAAACATGTTCTAAGTTGTAGAATCCATATACGAAAATATATTATAAAATGGTATAATCTAGAGATGTATACTATTCTATATTATACGGTGTAATCTAAAATTATTTTAGATCATATAATCGAAAATATATATTTAAAAACATTTTTTTAATTTTTGAATTATATAATTTAAAATATTTTTATGAATTATGCAATCTAGAAATGTAAATTCAGAAATATATTTTACATTGTCGAGTTGAAAATGCATTTCTAAATTATGCAATTCACAAAAATATTTTTAATTGTAAAAGCTAGAATGTATGTTCTGAAACATATTTTAGACTATATTATTCATAATATATTTCCAAATTGCATGATTTTAAATATATTCTCATTCGAAAAATGTATTTTAAAATGTACTATTCAAAATATATGTGAATATATTTTCAAATTCTGCTATCTAAAATATATTTTTGAATTTCGAATTGAATAATTTAAAATAAATTTTTGAATTATGTAATTTAAAATATTTTAGATCCATGTACAATCCGTACTATAATACCTATGGAGGTGGAAGTATCTATGGTGGTGCAAGAAGAAAGTATAGGAGTGCTAAAAGAAATTTTTCTATTATAAAAATTAAGTGTTGGAATGTCATTGTGTTTTGAGGATTATGATCATAAATTTTCAACTTCATCATATGGTAAGTGAATACATCTGTCCTTGGACTATAAAGTAAATATAAAGTACTAGGACTTAATATACAAAGCAAAGATTTCCCATTCTTCAATTTTATTCAAATTCTATAAATACCATTCATAAGGATACAATTACAATATCTTATTATGACAGTTGGTTTTCCCATAAGAAAATTTAATTGTTGGGTGTCCTATGCATTAAGTAGAGTATATAGAAAAACTGAGCACTAACCATTATTGTCCCGTTTTAGTTATGGTTCTTCCTTTCTAGACATTTCAAATCTAATAGGCCTTTCTTAGTTGAATGTACAGAACATAGAGTTAGCATTGCAGTGATATTAGTAGATAGAGTTTGCAATGCTTTCATTGCACCATACAGTTATGCTCACATGAGTGAGAGATATTAAACACTTGTTCATTTACTTTGTTTAAAGTAAATGCACTAGTGTTCAATTATACACATAATAGAAGACTTAAACCCAGAGACAGTAATATAAGACCTGAGTAAGAGACAGTAATAACAAAACGTGTCACATGGTAAGTGGTTCTACAAAACATAAGTCACACTACAAGTTTATGCATGTGTTGTGTACAACATTTTTATTTGAACCGTTTGTTTTTTTAACAGCATTTCTTCAACTTGATAAATAGGTGAGTAAAAATCATTGAAATGGGGTTAGGTGAGAATTTATGCACTTTTCATTGTAGTTTCTGTCCTTTATTACTCTTGCTTGATTAAAAAATTCTGACAGTCTAAACGATAATTCTAATTCTAGCCATCATGAGTTATGCAATAGTGGAAAGATTACATTTCCACCCAAGGACAGTAGCAGTTTCCAGAAAAAGCTTCCTTTCATTTGATCATGTTCTCTTTGAAGTATGGCTAACCACATCAGTTCTGCAAGATATTTGAACCACCTAATGAATATTATGAGATACTCCTATGTAATTTTAGAACAACCTTGTCACATGGGATCCAATAATATCAAACTTTTACTACAATTGTTAGTACCATATCAATGAGACATAAATGAGCAAGACTTTTGCATTCCTGTTTCAAGAATTAGTGACTATAATAATGCAAGTTTTGCTTTAGTAGGGAGCAATTTAAAAGAAGGAATTATCTTTTCTGAAAAATAAAAATATCATGCGGTACTTTGCAGCAATATATAAAATAACAGAACGGATCCAAATCATAAACTTCGAATTTGAGATGGAAAACAAAGAAGGGAGATTTTCCCATATCAACCTATCAGATGTTTGCCCTTAATACTATTCTTCACAGATATAATCAACTGGTTAAATGATTCACAGTCAGAAAATCCATTGTCATGATTCATGAAGAAACCAAACAAGTATTTGGATTATAGAAATTGAGATTCCAAAAGTTCACATTTCTATTTCTCCATCATTGAAAAACAAATTTTCTATATGCTGCAAATATGCAACATTTTGTCCTCATAAAGAAAATCCAATTTACTAGGATAATCTATGATGCCATTCTCTTGAAATCAACCAAAATTGTGTTTACATGTTTCAATGAATAATGTTTCTACTTTTTTGTTTTTTTCACAAATGAACTGAGAAATAAAACCTGGGTCATGCTTTGCTCAACAGCTACGTAGTGCTGGTCTGAGAATGCAAGGTTTGACTTCTCCTTCTAACCAACCAGTACCCAAACCCTCCAACAAGAAGTAGAATAATGAATCCATCAACCCCTCCAGCCACAACCAACACCCATCTTTTCACGCTATGCCTCTCATGATTTTTACCAGTTCCCTTTGGGACCTTGACCATGTAACTGAATCCAGTGCCTTTATGTACCTGTTTGAGACCCAGCACTAGTCTGTAAAGATAACATTCTGCTGTATCTGTGCTTGCCTTTCCAAAATATAAAGCAGCAGCACATTTACAGTCCTGTAAGCACAAATCTGCACATTCTGTTTTGCTAATATTGACCATTTTAGTTACATTTTTAAGCACACTACTTATGTTATCAAGTTCTAGCATTTCTGCCTCCTTACCATTGCAAAACCCTCCTGAAATTTCCGCACTGCAATCAGAACCACCCTTGTTTTCATTTGTCAAAAGCTGAATACAATAACAGGAATTGGAGAATGTACATACCCCATAAGGTCTACAAGAAATTGGAAGATCACATGTGCTGTTAAGTGCTTGAAAAGATGCCTCAAACTTTCCTTTCTCAGGTGAATAGTAATAGAGGCCAAAGTTTCCTGTATCATTCTTCAGTGCTAGAAATCTTAGCGGATGAATCCCCTCTGATGGAATTTGTGCAATTTTCTTGTACTTGACATCGAACAACACCAACCCTCTTGAACTCAGCTTAACATATGTAATACTTCTATTCATGGAAGGCTGAAAACTCCAGTAAGAATACCTCAGCTTGCCATAGTTCAAATACATAGCAACCTTTTTGTCCTCAATTTCAAAAGAGTAGTAGAACAAACTTGAGTTGCTTTGGGAAGATGTCAAGCGAGTTGCAATATCAAGTTGCTGACCCCAGAGCATAACATCCGTTGGAAAATTGAAACTTTGCCACTTTATATTGTTCAGTGCATCTACAAGCACTAGATTTCCTGAGCTCAGTATCTGCAATCTCTGCCTCGAATTTATTCAGTGCAGCAACAAATCTTACGTTAGACTCTATGCAATTCACAGCTTAATTGACTATGAACAATAGTTATATGGTATTTCCTTTTAATGGCTGGAATTTATCATACACTATGAACAATGTGTGAAGTCTCAAAATTTTAAATTAATGGCTGGAATTTTTCACTGTTAAAAAGGAAAAAGTGTAAATAGTGCATGCACTAACAGTGTAAAGGATTTTCACTTTCATTCCATCACATGACATTGTCTGATTTGTGGATAATTTAAATAAAAAATTACACTTACAATACATTGAAATTAAACTCTAGAAACAGCATTATGTCACCCATTTATCTGTTTTGTGTAGTGAGAATTATTTGAATTGATAATTTATCTAAATAGCATGTTCCAATGGCTAAATCTATGCATTCTTGAATACCGAAGCTAAGACTCAACTAGCACCATTGCAATGGTATGTAAAGTGTCACAGTTTTACCTTCACCCCCTGTCCAGAAGTCCCAGTCTTCCATCCCACTGTCTCTTTTGGGCCTTTCAACCTTAAATCTCCATCCATAGTGAGCTCTAGCAAGCATTTCTCAGTGATGTAAAACCTGGAGTAATGGCCAGAATCCCAAACTTTCACATTCCCAAGGAAAACTTCCAATGAGCATGAGTAGTTCCCATTGAAGGCCTCAATGCTCAATGCCACTCTGAAATTTGGCGCTGTCTGATTGGTCTCCACAAGAAAAGCCCTCCCTTTGAAATCCATTTCATACTCCACAGGAACTGCCACCATGAGCTGGTAGCCAATACCAACACCGGACTCAGAAAAGGCATAATTGAACAAGAGAACAAGGAGGAGGAGAAAGAAAGGGAAAGGCTTCATGAGTGAAAACAACATCAAGTTTTCCTTTTTCACTTTTGGGAACAGTGTTTGATTGTTTTGGGAGGTGGGTTTGGAATGTGGCGGTGTGTTGAGGCCAGAATTGATGAGAGCAAGTGAAGGAAAAGGTAAGCATGATTACTGAAACTCTGCAAAACCCACCTCACACCTCCCACTTCCAAAAAGTATCTCAGCTTTCATATTGCTGAGGGGAATTGTTGGTTTTCTATTCTCTTCCACAAACTGTTCTTCCACTTTATGGACTTAAAAACCATAAAGTAACCACCACTTTGATTGCTGGACACTGACTTTCCCATGTGAGAGTTCCTAGAATGTGTTGAGTTCTGAGTAAATAACGGTATTCGTCAACCTTTTCTTTGGATTGGAATTTATAAAGTATATTTTATAAATTCAAATACAGTATAATTTAAATTTGAAGAAGGAAATATTAATTACATTTCAAGTGAAAATAGTTTTAGGTTTAATCCAAACATCCATTAATTCTTCCACAATAAAAAATTATTTTTATTCAAACAATTTCTAGTTTTTCACATTGAAAGTTGTAACTGGACTATAACATGTAAAATAATTGCAAAATGGACTAATATTAATAATTATGGATTTAATCTTAATTTATTAGCAGTGCCTAACTTTCTTTACCTTGCCATCTAATTATTGTTTGTCAGGTCTTTAAAAAAGTGTCTTTCTATGCTGTTGTTGTAACTGGCAAAGTTTTCTACAAGTATGATGACATATTATTAAATGATAGGAGTAACCCTATGTAGCATAGAAATGATGAATATAGTTAAAAAAATTGACTGATAGTAGCTAGCATTTACAAAAATTGAAAAAGTAATTAATGAATTAATTAAAATAATAAATTTTGAACACCACATTTAAATTATTCAATAATATCAATTTATTTGTTCAAAGGGAGTTTACTATTAGACACTAATGCATGTGTCCTTATTTTCTTAACATGACAATGGTAAAGATTAACTATTTCATATATTCAAAGTTACATCAACATGGATCCATCTTTTCCTCCCTTAATCAAAGGACACAAATTTAAAGTCAGTAGCTAAATTTAAAAAATTAAAAATAGGTAGATTTTACTATGGTTAGATGATAAAAGTTTAAAAAAAATTAAAAAAGTTTTGGTGATTAATTATGAAATAGAAATCAAATTGGTTAGCATTGATACGGGGTTGAGTTTTGTTAGAAAATAAAGTGAGTGGGTTATGTTGAATTGACTTTGAGCATGCGTGAGAAGGATATCGATGTGGGACCCAACCCGTGGGACCCAACCCGTCTAATTCTGTTGGTTCACTTGAGTGGCATTCTTAAATGTTTCGGAAGTGGGCGTGCAAAGTGTCATGTGAGGTTTTGATTGGTCTTATGAATTTGGTCCTGTCCTCAGCACTTGACACGTGGATGAAACCCACTTAAACCACGTGTACCACCTCAGCTTCTGCTGACACTGCTCTTACGGTTGGATGACTTGGCTTCCAACTTCCAAAATCCAAACCACCCTTCCTTGCAGGCCTGTGTTGTCCTCTTTTATGGTATGTTTTTTTTATTTTCTTATAATAAATCACTAGTTAAGAGAAAATAAATTACATTTATTAAATTTATATTATTTTTTTCTATAAAAGAAATATAAATTCCTGTTTAAGTAAATTACATTTATTAATTTTATTCTGCTTTCAAAAAATATTTATAGAAACAATTCTTTACTAATTGTAGTTTATATTAATGCAAAAGATATTATTTATTGAACTTTATTAAAAGTAAAAGGCATGAGTTTTAATTTAGATCATTCATAATAATATATAAATGAGATTCTTCTCTTTAGTGTACATATTTTATAATTTTATGTTATCTTTAATTGTATTTTACTTTTTTTAAATCATAAAAATAAATTATGTCAATGTTAAAAAAAATTGTATAAACATTTCAACAGAAAAGCATATGCTACTTACAATTTTATATAATTACGTACTTATTTTTTTATATAATGACTTTTTTTTCTTAAAAACCCTCTAATTACCTCGTTCTCACTCGAATAAATAATAAGAAAAGGTGTATACAGTAGAGGATTATTAAAAAAACTTTTTAAGTAAGATTCATTGATGTAACTGAAAAAATTATTATATATTAATATATTTAGAAAATAATTTATAAAATAAAATTTTAAAACTAATTTAATGTAAAATATAAATTAAAATTAAATAAAAATTATTACAAATTTTAATATATAAAAATTGATATTTTAAAATAATAATATATAAAGTAAATTATTTTACTTGATATCAAAATTTAAATTAATTAATTTTCTTTATTTATTACTTTAATATTTCTTTTAAGCATTTATTTACAAAATATAATTATTAATAAAAAGACAAAAATTTCAATTACATATAATTGATTATTCACTTCATTTCTCCGCAAATTAAGAAGAAGAGTCATTATATATATTTTATCTCTTGTATTATTTTTTTCAATTTTTATGTTTTTTCATTGTGTATTACATCTATGCCGTTCTCGTAGGAAACAAAGGGCCATAAAAACTGGTTGTTTATCATTGTGCTTTTTCAGCACAACAATTCAGCAATCACAATCTTCACCACCCACAAAAGGCATCACTATTTTCACCACCCTTACCCAATTTTTCTTTTATTTTCCATAACCTATTTCAATTTTTTTCAGCAAGGTCAATTTTGGAATAAATAAACATAGAGTGCAGAAAGAACTCACGAAGGTGCGGGAAGAATGCGTCATTTCAAAGCCAATTAGCCCAGTAGTAACTTTAAGCACACGAAAAGCCCATATGTCCCAATATAAGTATTTCAGCATGGAATAATCAAGAGTTTTCAATAGAATTCTATCAAACAAAACCAATAAAAAATTTGTTACGCATACCAAAATTTTGTCACAGTCTTTTTCCTTCTTTAATCATAAAATTTATAAATTATAAATATTTCGAAATGAGCACCAGCAAGTATTATATGCTTGATGCTTTATTCATTCATTTCTTTCACTCATGTTATATGCTTGATGTTTGATTTCAACTAAAATATATAATCAACCAGTGCATTATTCTTTCATTCAGTGAGAACATTTCCTTTAACCGATAGTTGAAGATTAACTTTTCTTGATGTTTGTGGCTTTAGGAAGTAAGAAATAGACCTTGAAATATGCAATTAACATATGAAACAACTATTATCACGACCAACTTATTAAATTAAGAACTAAGTAGGTTTGATTTTGTTGTAAATCATTTTGCAACTTTAGTAAAAGAGCCTTATTAATTACTTAATCTGATCCTTCTCCTATTCTTTATTAAAACTTATTTTTCAACTAAATGTCTATATCATTAGACCCTCCCAATTAAATTTTGATTAATATCATATTCATTCTTTATTCGCTTAAAATGCATCTAAGGTCAATTAAAAGCTTAGTAAAACACTATCAGACATATATAAACCAAATTTATATAATGGAATTGCAACTTAAAATAAAATTTATAAATCAAATTTTAATTATTAATTATAATAAAAAATATAATATAAAAATAATAATTATTCTAATTTATCAATTAAAAATGTTGATTATTATTTGTTTCTCGTATTATTTTTAAGTTTGACTCTGAGGAATAATTCATGGTATTGTAACTAAAAGTTATTTCTAGAAATCAACCCTGAAAAGACATCTTCAATTATTTTCTTACTGTAAAAAATCGTGAAAGAGAGTAAAAATTCAAGATTCCCGTTATGATTTTTTTTTTAATAACCATCTCTCTCATTTCTAATAATATTTAAAATATGTTATATATATTTATGACCATTTTAAGAAAAATTTTAAAAAATATAATTAATAGAAAAGAATTATTTGGACCCAACTCCATTACAATATCTCTAACTAACAACTCCATCTAAGATTTTCCACTATTCTTTTTAATAGTATTTTACATTTTTCTATGTCAAGTTATATTCCTGGTTTTAAAGAACGCAAACAAGTTTTTTATTCTAACCCTGAAACTTACTAAGAGTATTTCTAATTTTAAGTATTTTCTATTAAGTATTTTATATGAAATTCAAATTAAAATAATATTTTTATTAATAAATTATTGAAATTGTCCTTATAATTTATCCTAATGGAACCCACTTGGCAAATTACATGCAGTAAACACTTTGTCTTCTTACTTTATGTTCTGTTTTTAATATGTTCAATAGTACCAATAGATTCGACCTTTGATCTAAATTTAATGTAGAAATAGTAGTGCTTACACTTGTGTTCTCAATATCAGATACATCAAATTACACTAACAAAAAAAAAATCAATGAATTAGAGATCTTACTCCATTCTATTAATATAAGGCACTTTTTTAATATAATAGCATCGTATGATAAAAATAATTAGTTTAGTTTATTTTGTTGAATTTTGAAAACAATATTATGAATGTACTATATTTATCCTCATTACTAATAATTTTTTATTATTTATTAATAAATTATATATTCGTGATATTTATAGAAAAATGTAATACTTTATAAAAAAAAACTGTAAAATATCTTATGAAAAGTATTTTTTTTTTCTAACCTATACCTTGTTAAGAACTGAAATGAGTAATAAGTTACAAAAATAATTTTGAGAAAGAAAAAACGGGGGTCAAGAGAATAGATCTATTTAAAATTGTTTAATACGATATTAGGCTCTCTTTTTCTTTAAAAAGTAAAAAATAATTAAATATTATATATATGTGTGAACTTTTTATTATTAATAAATAGTTTTTATCAAATGTCATAACTATGTTTTTAGTAAAATATTTTCTTTTTAAAACATGTTAGTCACTACAATCAATATCACAAGTTTGTAATCTCTATATCAGAAATACATGCATGCAAAGAAAAGAATATGCCATTAAAAGTTGATAAAATGTAAAATGTGAGGAGAAAAACTTTGGGGAGACAAACAGTAATGAAAAATGAGTTAAACTATATAAAAAAATAAAGAAATAATATCATTTTTAATTCAAAATCTTAAAATATTGAGTTTGTGAGTTTTCTTTTTTATATATTGTTCAATTTTCTCATTTATATCCAATATAAGACTTAGATTGACACTTAAATACCTAACAACATGTATAGCCTTAGTGTTATTGAATTTCAAATAAGATTATATATAAAACAATTCTCTCACGTATATAAAAGTTAGCAATCATATTTGAGTGACGACATGTATCTTGTCAGAATGCAACGTCGCTTAGCCACAAAACTCGCACTTAAGCTGTTGCATTCTGTGGCTGAAACTCATTGGATTGGAGCTATGTCTTATTTGTTATTGTTTTCCACTCAGAATAAAAAGAAACAACATAGAGTTTCTATTTCTAAACTCTAATAAAGAATATCGAAGGAGTGACACCTCCCAAATCACACTTACGTGTAACCACGTATAAGCACCTATTATATTATATATGTATACTGCTTGGTGAATCGATTCTGAACTAACTTCAAAGTGAAGAATCTGTAGCTGCTGCGTCATAACGTAACGTTTTGGTTACATTCATCTACTATATATATATATATATATATATATATATATATATATATATATATACTCTGTTTTGACATATATAAGGAATCTAATAATCTAACCTAAGATAAGCTAAGAAATTGAAGCCTCGTCAGAAAGGGATTTGATTGGTGTTGGAAAGATAAGATTCTGTGTTCTTGCAAGGGTTTTAATAATTGTGGATCATCATCTACTACTTACATTTTATTTAACAGATAGATATCATATGCACCTGTATTTTATGCAAAACAACAACAACATGATTGATGTTGTTGTATATAATCTTAGGAAATGGAATTATGAAGTTCCTTTTAATAATGTCTCGTGTTTTGCCTCAATAATCCGTGACTTTTCTTATCATAAGTTCTGATAAATTACGTTTTTTTAATCTGCATTGTTGTTATTGTAAATATGATAGACCTTCAAGACTCAACTGTAACCCAAGGAAAATATATGAACTCAAATATAAACAATGTAACTATTTTTTACCTAATTCATCATATCATCTAAAAAATACCATTTAATTGATATAAATTCTATTTTCAGCGAGTTTTTAAATTTATGACATAAATTTCAAATAAATAAATTTAATTAATGTGTCAAATGATTTTAATTGTAAAAAATATGACTAATTTTGCTTATATAAAGTCTTTCATTTATACTTTCTTTTATAAAGACGGGAGAAATGAATTGGATAAGAAATAAAATGATTGAATGACAATAAACGATAAATAAAAGATATAAAAAAGGTTTCTGATAAAAAAAATAGAGAAAAGGATAAATTTTAGAAAAGGCTAAAGTTGTGATCACGAGTAAATAAAACTTATTTTCATTTTTTTTCTGTGTATGTTTTTTCTATTACATTTTTTATAACATTTTTCTCTTCTTTTTTTCTTTTTATCTCATGCTTTACCCTATCACACTTAGCATTTTAGTATATAGAGAAACACTAAATATTGTTATACGAATGCTATTAATTGTTGTACTGAGTTTATTATTTCATTAGCACACTACATCTGGAAAGAGGAGAGGGACGTCTCACTGTACAACATAAAAGTTCAAGAAAGCATGGCTAAATTTTACATACTTTCAAAGTTACGTTCTTATTAAGTTTTGGTGATGGGGTTAAACGATTTTTTGTTTTAATTGGTTATAAGTTACATACTTAATGTATTGAGATTTATATTATTTTATTCCACGAATTAACAATATCTAAAAAAAAAATAGTGGTCAACATTTATTTTACAGTTGGACAGGCTTTAATTTTTACTAAAAGTTATTTTCTAATGTAAATTTTTATATATTTACTATATAGAGAGTAATTTATATTTAAAGAGTATCAATTATAATTTTTAATTATTTTACTTTTTAAAATGTGTAAAAATGTAAAAAATTAAGTATTATAAGATTATATTTTACTTTCATTTCTTAATTCAATATTCTTTAAAAAATAATATATATTTATTGATAACAAAAAGTATTTTTTTTTTACACGATTGTGTAATAAAAAATGTTATGTAATAATTTTTTTGCGTTATGAAAAATTGTCATAAAAGTTATATCTATGATTTCTTATAATTGAATAATAATATAAATATTATCTGTATTGTTAGTGTATAAAAATTTAACTAATATCATTTTATTAAAAATTAACATCATCATTATTCATACACACACACACACACACACACATATATATATATATATATATATATATATATATATATATATAATATCTTTTACATTTTGGTTTTCTGTAAAAAAATTATTTATGTTTTGATTAATATTATTTATTGAGCTTTTAAGGGACGAGTTATCCGTTAAATATATTAGCTACTGAGAGGGATTGACACATTTATCAATGTGAAGAAGCTTGGGAAAAACCCTATAATCTATATTTATCTTTTTTGAATTTTCATTATTGAAAATAAGATTGAAATAAATAAGGAAAGTAAACCCTAATTAAAGGAAAACAACACATTTGCATTACATTGAATATTTTTTCTTCTAAATAAAAGAAGAAAAAAAAGTACATATATTAATCGTACTCTGTTGTTCAGCTGATCACTCACTACTAATAAGCAGTAGAGATTAATAACTGAAACAGAAGAAAATTATTGACAACTTAAAGCAAGACCATAAATTAATTAAAGACAAAAAAACTTATTTAAACGAAAAAAAAAAAAAAAAAA
>Ga0209489_107051_pt1 | contig 17283 bp, 16 predicted proteins | sample SiratrowhiteBW_FD_187527 | JGI IMG/M metagenome (GOLD analysis project Ga0209489, IMG submission 187527) | Root nodule microbial communities of legume samples collected from California, USA - Siratro white BW (SPAdes) (version 2) | ecosystem: Host-associated > Plants > Roots > Nodule | place... | reverse complement strand
ATGGACAAAAAAAAAAATGCAAAAAAAAAAAAAAAAAAACTTACACTAAGACACCCGTCACAATGGAAGCCAGAAAGGTGCCGAATATAGCAAATGTGACAATAGCTCCAAAGTTAGAGAAAAAAGGTTTCTGCAAAGAGCAAAAGCGCAAAGTGAAAAGGCCAATTTCAAATGAAAGAATGCAACAAGAATGAAAGGACTCAGAACTTACAGGCGAGAGACTGAAGCCAGACTGAGTAAAGCGAGAGCGCAAGGTCAAGGAAACGAATTGTGATGAAATGAAGGAAAAGCAAACAGAAAGGAAGAATGCGAGTGGTTAAGGATATAATATTATAGGAGGTAAAAGGAAGAGGAAGAAAAACTCCTCGTGAAAGTTGAACCACGCCCTGTTCGGCAGAAAGTGAGGAAGTGAGGTTCGAGAGAAACAGAAAGAGAAATGAGACAATAGGAATGTGAATAGAAAGTGAATTGAGACCTGATACTAGTTTGAGTGTGAGAAATGTTAGCGAGTGTACCAACGAGCAAGCCAATGAGAAGAGAAGCGCTGGCTTCGGGAAGAACGTAAATCTTCTTGCGACGAAGAACGTGACCTAACACGAAAGACAAAACCAACATCATTATCTGAAGGAGAATCCCCACTCCCGCCGCCTGCTGCTCCTTGCTGCCGCCGCTCACGTCCACGCCGTCCGCCGGAGATATTTGATCGTTACCCTCCGTCATCACTTCAATCGGCGCAATTCCCTTTCGCTGTCTCACGCACGCTCTCTTCCTATAAAAAACATAACAATACTATTAATTAAATACCAAAAAATCGTAATTTATAGTTTCTGCATTGGTTGCTATGGCCCGGTTCAGTTTGGGTTGCCACGTGGAACTCAAACCCTTCGCCAGCTGTCCTTTCACGCAAAGTGCACTTTTGACTCTATCGCAAAACCTATTTTAAATTGTTTATTATATCCGCTTATATCTCCGCGTGTCACTGCCATTATCACGTGCACTTGGCCAATCCACTTTTCTTCAAATAATAAAATAACTAGTGGGAGACCCCTACTTCTTTTTGTTTTCCAATATTTTATTGGAAGATTATTTTAATTGGTAATTTATTTGAATAACAATTTTTTTTGAATGAAATTATAGTTTTTTAATAAAATATATGCATTGTATTTGAAAAAATACGTGCTACCATAAAGTTTTATTTTGTATGAAGAATGTTGTAAATTGATAAATTCATTCCAAATTTCATAGTATAGAAGTATTAAAAAACACTGGGAAAATAATGTTGGAATGTGTAATCTAAAATATGACATTGAATTTTTAACTTTCAGTATTATTGTAATACATGAAGTTTCTAGTAAGTGAATATGTGTAAAACATGTTTACTATGTCTATATGTTCACATTGGTTTGTGGGACGTACATTAATTGTTCAGGTTAAATGATTTTCAGTTATTATCTAATGTATCGATTTTTTTTTTACAAGAAATATTCTGCATGCAAGACCTGTCGAGTGATGTATTTGATAAAGAAGATAAATAAAGTTGGACAAAAGATATATGGAGAAAATGTATGGTGAAGCTAGTTCGATAGTTTATTCAAGCATGTTTCAAGATTTGATTTAATTATTGTTTGTTGAAATTGGTTTGATTTAATTATTAAGCTTTTCTTGCCTCTTTATTGGATTGAAATTTGAATAGATATGTTCATTGTTTCATTTATTGAAGTTTCGTTGAAGATTTATACAACACAGTATTCAAGTAAAAAGTATCCAAAGTAAATAATGGTTGTTACTGATAAGGAATCTGTACTACTTAGGTTTATAATTTTTTTAGTTATTTCGTTGGTTAGTTCAAATTTGTAAGTTTAAGATAGTTTAAGAAGTTGTAGTTAATGGAAACGGTAAGATAGAAATACGAGAGATAGATGGATATAAAATACATGGTGTGCATCATAAATTACAAATAATTTACGAATATTTGTTAGAAGTAATAATGTACATGTTTAAAAGACGATGATTTGCAGTTGTTTCTAGTTATTTTTCTAATATTTGTTTCCTTGAAAATTTAGACAAAAATTACTTCAATAATATTTAAAGATTTTGTTAATCAATTGTTTTGTTTAGCTTCTTTTATGTTGCGAATAAATGAAGACAGTGTTGTGCAATATTGATTACAACTTGTTGAGTTTTATTTAAATAGAAGGAATAGATTAATAGAATAAACATAGTAGGAGCTTAATGTAAAATATAATTAACCATAATAAAAATCAAGATGATCAATTTATGGACTAGAATATGTATATGTGTAAAGTAGAGCAACCAAATTTGAAAATGAAGAAATAAACATATTTGAAACCTATAGTTAAACATGGGAATCAACAGAGGAGGTCAATATAATGAAAGACAGTAATTAAAATAAAAGAAAGAATAATTATATAATAAGAAATTGGAGATAAAAGAAACATATTAATAACCTCACTAATCCAAAAGAGTGGAAGTTTAATATAAAAACATAGTTTCGAAACTACATTTAAACACAAAATCATGTTAGCGACTTAATTTAAACTACAACATACTATTCGTAATACCGACCATAAATGTTAGTAAGTAAATGGTTGGCCTTTGTTTCTAAATTTTCTACTTATCACTGTACATTAGTTATTAATTGAATTATAAGTAAATTAAATCATCAATATTTGTATCTTAACATTTCACTGTTAATTTGAAAAAACAAGTTTAGTGGAGGAGTGAAACTTGATTAAAAATTTCGTATAGAAAAACCTAAATAATTTTAAAAGAGTCAAAAGTTTGAAATAAAATTTTGGAAAATTAAGATATAATTTAACATATAAACTAAATAATATATATATATATATATATATATCTTTTAAAAAATGTATATATAAAAGTTTGGAACTTTCAATATCTATTAGCCTCTTAAAAGACCCGTGATTCTTCATATGTTTACTTTTAAAAAAATTGAGAGATTTGAATCACTATTTTTATTAACAGTGAAAATAAAAGTATTCTATTAGAATTAAACTCACTTCGCAATCTATAATTTGCAAATGTGTTTCGGACTTTATAAATTTTAATTATATACTTTTTTAATTTTTAATGAAGTAACTTCATTCATTATTAATAAATAGTCCAATTATGAACAGAAAATATTTATATATAAGCAACTATTAAAATTTTTTTAAGCCATACTATTAATATTTATATGAATAAAATAACTGACATTAACGTCTCTAATATACCATAAATTTTTATGTTAACAATTTGATAATATATTAATAATAAATCAAACTAACTATATCTCGTATTTATGATAATTAGAAAATATTTTAAATCCAAATATTTTAGAGCTGTGTAGCTACGATTCTTTTCTATACAAGTTTGTGGTTTATGTCTTTTATTTTATTAAAAATTAAAACGGAGGTTAACACGCGGAGTCCAGTCTTAAATAACATGATGGAGATAGTTATTGGTTTCCACATTAAAAATGCATGTTTAATTTTTTTATTGTGTAATTTTTTAAAATTTTAATATTTTTAAAGAATTAAAATATATGTTTCTTAGGATCATTACTTTATTTTATGAATTTAATTTCTATAATATTAAAAAAATTTAAACTAAATTATGTACATATTTTATATTTTGTAACTAAAGCCATCTATTTAAATTAGTTTTACAAAGTAAATAATATAACTTTTTCTCATTTTTTTTTATAGCTTTTGGTTTGTTAGGAAGGGTGGGTAGCTTTCCCACCTGATTTCCATTGGTGTACTATTATGTTTCGATCCATTTTTGGCAAATCCCAACAACTGAGATTAACCTATTTTATCATTTCCAAATTTAATACATTATTGTTACGTGTTAGCTATAAATTAAATTATGCATAAATCAAAACCATCAATATTTGTACTTTTAAAAATTGAGGGATTTGTTTGAACAACTTCTTCTTAAAAGGGAAATTAAATTAAATAAACAATAATACTAAAAAAGTTTTAATTATATTTATTGGAAAAATTGAAAGAAAAATTGAAAAAATCTCAAATAATAAAATATGAGTCAACTCACATAAGAGAATCATAACCTTTTCAATTCAAAATTTTAATCTTTAAGTTTGTAAATATTTCTTTTGATATGTTGTTCAACTTTCTTAATCTTATTTAACGTGAAACTTAAACTCACATTTAAATATCTAATAATATTTACATTAAAACTTCTTTACATTATGTACTTTTTAAATATGAAACTTTTTATCTATATAGATTTTTAATTACCTATCTTTACATTCTATACTTTTTAAATGTGAAACTTTTTACTTATATAGATTTTTAATTACCTACCTTCACATTCTATACTTTTTAAATGTGAATCTTTTTACCTATATAGATTTTTAATTACCTACTTGATTATTTGGTTTGTAACTTTATCCACCATTAATAATTATTATTAGAAAATGTGGACATGCACGCTAGTAACTATTAAAGTGTTTTTTTATAAACGTTACAATTAATATATAAGTAATTGCCATTAATATTACTAATGAATGTATTATGTTAGCAAATTGATATTATATTAATAATGAATTAAAATTGTTGGAGCTTTTAGAAAATTAAAGAAGTAAATAGATTAAAGAAAAGTGAAGGTTGTGGTGTGTTTGTATGGTTGGTGCAGTGTGACAAGGAAACATTTATAAAGGCAAAGGCAAGGTAAGAGCAAAAGGGGTTTGTGAGATGAAGTTAGTTGGTTAATGAGAGTGGTAGCGTGAGTGGGACGTTTCCATCTTTTTCAGAATCCCACACCGCCCAACCACAACCATTCACTTCTCTTCTGTTCTCTTCTGTTTTCCTTTGTTCTGTTCGTTAATTGCCAGAGCTCAACTCCTTCTCCCAAGGTTCGTTTCTTTGTCTCACTCGTCACAAAAAGTACTCTGATATCTTTTCTTTGTTTCTTAATTGGCTTCCAAAATATTTTATGTTTCTTTCATCAATTCACCAATTTCGACTCTTTTGTATATAATATTATCCTTCCCCTACCAATTTTGGTTTGAATATCAATTGCTGGGAGAATTGGAAGCTAGGTTCCATTTTTAGGTTGTGTTTATATTTTTTGCCGTCACGGTCTCCAACAGAAGAATTATTTTATTTAATTTATTTTTGCTTAGGAAATTCAGTGGATTTTGGAAAATTTAGAAGTTCAAACATAGTGTTTTGGAAGCACCTACCAAGGGGTGTGGTTTCTTAAATTATATAAAATTGAAGTTTCATCAAAGACACGGGATTATTGACGTCTCTGATTGAAATAAATTATAAACCTGCCAATATTGCTGTCTGCATTTACTTTTTGTTCATCAACCATAAGCTTTATTATGCTTGAAGAAAATTTATTCCTCCCGTAGGATTGAAATTATTTTACTCATGCAATAACTCCTGTAGTCCACCTTTTTTTTTTCTTTCTGTTTGACTTGGATTTATTCGAACAGAGCACAACCCTGCCGGATCTCTGAAATCTTTACATCCCTAATACTGCACCTGCATATAATTATAAGACAGTTCAATATCTTGTTGGTGTCTTGTATCTCTTTTTGGGTTATTTTACTAAGTTGGCTTTCTTGTCATATGTATTGGGTTGGGAATGCTAGTTGCCTGCAATGATGGTACAGAATCCCTGGTGTCCCTCTCTTTTTATATATTGTTATTTATTGACTGTTCTTGCGTAATTTAATTACTCAGTGTAGAATCAGATATGCACTTTGAATTTTGAATCATACACTCTCAGTTTGATGCTCATCTTCTGATTTTTGTTCTGCTGTTATTATAGCCTGCCAGCATCTCAGTGATGACACAAGAATCATCAGAGGTGTTGGAAAAACATGCAGGCTCGGGCTCTCATGGGAGGGAGACTAGTGAATATGTTAGACTGGTCATATCTGATGAACCAAGGGCTGTTGAGGCTGAAATCTTGCTGCCTCGAGCAGAATCAAGATTTAAGTCTTTCTGGTGGTGGGTTAAATCCTTTTTATGGTGTGTTGTCGTTGTGATATTTGCTTTTATTCTCATCAGATGGGGAGTGCCACTCTTTTTTGAAAAGGTATTTCCTCTTACTTTTACAACCATTTTGGTTCTGCAGTTGCATTTCCTGTTCAGAATGAACGGGTCTTGAAGTTATTTGGCTAATATGCATTCGTTGATATTGACTAAATTGTGGCAATCCTCTGTCACCTTCAGTGTTCTTATAATCTTTTTAATTGAAATATATTATTGTAGAAATTATATATGAAATGATATGTTACTTATTGTTGTGGAAATAACTCAAACAAACCCACTAGACCATCTACCAAACACAAACGAATAACAACAATAACAGAAAAACTCACAAGAACAATTAGAGGTTGACAAAAGATGAGTAACAAAGGAAGCATAGAGAAATTCACGTGGTCCAATTGAAGTGTTAACAAATTTCAATCTATACCCATAGTCAGAAATCCACTATTAACAAAGATTACAACTTGAAGTTTTTAAGTGAACTTTCAACTTTCAGTTGGTTAAAACAGTTTATACAAAGTCCTATGTATACAAAATTAACTATCAAAACTAACTTCTGTAAATCACACCTAAGCTGTTGGAGAAGACAAGGGAGTAGTGCTCTCGCATTGGAGCTTGAAAAGTCAACAAGGTAGACTCGTTAATGTTAGATGAAGGAAGTAACAATCTAATGTAGGGTAGAGGTTTGATACCACTATATGCTCTGAAGACAAATGCACTAAGAAGAAAGATAGATGATCTTATACCAGTGGACACTCTTGAACTATCGGATGGTCTACAATATTAGATAGTCTAAGAACCTTAATCACGATTTTACATAGCCAATCTTCACAAACCAACAAGTTTCCATATTTTTGGTAAATGTTTTGAAGGAAATGTCTGGAAGAATTGACTTGATGTGCGATCCATGGCATGGATGAAAGTCAATGCAGCAAAATAAGATGGACTCTTTTCCCTCAACTCAGTAGGAAATTCCCTTTTTCACACTTTCTGTTTTAATTTTCATTTCCTAAGTCTGCTGTCATTTTAAGGGTACTTCTGAGTATGATATTAAAAAAGTGCATTATAGTAATCACATCTTTGCTACTTCTAAAAACAAGCTTAGACTCTATACTTCAGGTCATGTGGAATGGCATGCATTCCATATGGATGCTTGGAATATTTGATTAAATTTATTTTTTGATGCTTTATCATTTTAATTTTGATATGCAGGTTCTTTACCCAATCATGGAATGGGAAGCTACTGCCTTTGGCCGTCCAGTTCTTGCCCTGGTACTAGTTGCCTCTCTGGCTTTATTCCCAGTATTCTTAATCCCTTCTGGCCCCTCCATGTGGCTGACTGGGATGATTTTTGGTTATGGTCTTGGCTTCGTTATAATAATGGTTGGAACAACCATTGGAATGGTCCTGCCTTACCTAATTGGGCTACTGTTTCGTGACCGCATTCATGTAAGTCATTTTATTTCTTATATGACCAACAATCTTCTTAAATTTTGTGCTGCATTTTTTCTGACTAGGTTTTTCCTTTTATTTGTGATTATTGCCTTTATATTCTCCAGCGCTGGTTAAAGAGATGGCCCCAGAATGCTGCAATGATTAGGCTTGCTGGGGAGGGGAACTGGTTTCATCAATTTCAAGTCGTTGCACTGTTTAGGGTTTCTCCTTTTCCCTATACCATATTCAATTATGCTGTGGTAGTCACAAATATGAGGTTTTGGCCCTACTTGAGTGGATCAGTAGCTGGAATGGTACCAGAAGCTTTCATCTATATCTACAGGTTTGATTGTCTTTCTATTTAGGGTCCTTCATTGGCTTAATGAGTTCCCTACCCTACCCCCTGGAAAATGAATGAAAGTGGAAAAAGGAAAATATTAGAAAGAAAAGGGAGTTGAAAAATATATTGTAATTGCAAAGACACTTGTCATTTCCTCCATCCTTATATGGTTGGAAGGCAAAGCAGTGAGGGAAACCTTTACGAGTTTTTTTGAGTTCTGTTAGATGTTCAGACAAATGCCGTCACTGACTTTTTTTTCTTAGCACGATTACCAGGGTGTTTTTTAGCACCCCACGCATTAAATGAGAATTGAGATGACTTTGATGGATATAGATGTGACTCAACTTAGAACGTGTTTTCTTTATAATTCTTTACCCCACACTAACATCTTAATTTCTTTTGTCAGCGGTCGGTTATTAAAGACGTTGGCTGACGCACAGTACGGGAAGCACCACTTGACTACTGTGGAAATCGTATACAACATTATTTCTTTCATTATTGCAATAGTTACCACTATTGCCTTCACTGTTTATGCAAAGAGAACGCTCAATGAACTCAAAATGACAGGGTTGAATGAGGAAGTTACCTCTGTTTCTGAGAAGGGGTGTTTTGAGATGGAGAAGCTCCCCCTTGAAAGGCCTAAACAGCTTAGTTGGTCGAAATTTTCCTGACTCGTTTACTTTTGTATTACATTTATAAATGATAAAATTTTCACCCTTTTTTTTTTATGTAATTTGGTTTTTCATATGACGATCCCTTTATAAATTTACTATCGTTTGTCTCCCGTAAGTCATTGGGTTGTAATATAATAACAATATTTTGAACAGGTTAACGGAGACAATAGTGAATTAAATAACGTTATTAAAGTAAAAATCGAATTCAACTTTGATAATTGAATTTTAAAAGAGTGAGGAGAGTACATTAGATGATAAAACTGTAATTATATATAATAAGTAATCAATAGTAAATTATTACTTCAATAAGAATTGATTACTTAAGGCAATTAATATGAAATCCTAGTTGAGAAGGACTGATTGAATTGTATTGGTGCAATAAGTCTGAGTTTCGAATGGGACCATGTATCATGCTTATGTAAATTTGTGACCTCTCTTGAACTAATCTTATGTTGTTCTGTTTCGGTGCTTACTGACTGACACTGCATGACAGTCTCGATCACCATTTTATGCTGTCATACAAATGTGTTAGTCGTTTATTTGAATGCACGTGAACATCGGTGGTTTGGGACCTTGGTATGACACTCCTGCTCTGCCACTGCCAGTAGGGAGATTGGACAGCATGGAAGCTCAATTGTAGATGTTGATGCCCCTTCATTAAGTGTTAATGGTAATGCCATATTCATCAATTGTATTTCTTTACGTATGTGCACCTATATAGACATGGGGAACATGTGTCGGATAATGATTTCCACAACTTCCGCATGAAAGGGATATGATATCCCACAGTCCAAGACTAGACATGAGGATCGGTCCCTATCATTTGGCACCTGATTCGATGACATGGTCCCTCGGCAAAAATTATCATAAAATATTTCGGAACTACATTATTTCAAAACAAACTATATTGATTTATTCTTTCGTGTGAGTACAGGAAAGAACATTCGGCAACTTTAAAGTTAGGATATGAAAATCAGCACATCATTCAGCAACGGAATGCAACTGGACGCCGCCTCCGTGTATAATGATTTTTGTTTTGTTTGAATTGGCAAGTACAAGGGCAGGTCCAGAAGAATTGCTCTCAACCTCAAAAGCACTCTCATACATACTTGTTTCGTTGGAAATGTAGCAAATGTTTATACCAGCATTTAGAGTAAGCATAACATGTAGAACAACTTAACGACCTTTTGCAAAATTGAAAAGAAAAAGGTCCTCAAACTTGTAAAGAGAAAAGAAAGTTGAGTAAGGTAACTGTAAGACATTAGATCAGTGTGTTCCTTACATTATGTTCGTTTTCACGTTTAAAGAATTCAAGATTTGATACATACATACATACTATGTATATCACAAAAAAACAAACAAAAGACAGTCTCAAGTACCACTATAAATTTTAATGCTAATCTTGAAACAAAGATTGCTCCTAGACAAACAAGATTGACTAGGCCTAGTTGCACTACTTCCACTTTTCCATGCGCGCCCTTGGCTTTAATCTACCTCCATCTTCGAAATCATCAATACACTGAAGTCACCTGTGGTACTTAGCGGATAGAGGACAATGAATGACACAACACCTCATGGTTTCCATGGTGCAGGAGGTGGTGGCGGAGTCGGAAACATTGGAGGAACAGCAGAGAAAAGAGTGTTTTTGTCTATTCCTAAGCTTTTATCACCCGACAACGCCACCAGCGCAGCTACTAAACCTGCATTGCCTGCAAGAGTTGGCTCTGTGTAGTTATAGTTGGTTCGGACATCATGGAAACCGTCGTGCTTGTCAGGACCAGAAACCATAGCTCCAACAAGCGTATGCGGGTTTGGCTTCGATGTGTCCCTCCATTTCCATCCTCCTTTACAGTTGTACTTAATCTTGTTCTTTGGTATAGAAGCCCCTCTATGGTGAACATGTTTTGGATAACGATTACCAAAACCTACAATATAGCTCATTTTCCGAGGATTCTTTCCAAGAATGTAATCAATCTAGAAAATCACCCAGAAAAGGTAAAAGGAAAATAATTAGTCCAGACACTTGATATTAGCTTCCATTATGCACAACTCAAAAGAGTATACTAGCACACACCTGGGTCTTCGCAAAATTTCGAAGAACATCAGTCGAAAAGAAATTGGGTCCGCAGTACCATCCAGGAGTATCAGCAGCATCGAGATAATCACTGTAAAGGGCAGCCAAAAATGCTGCATTGACAACATATTGGAGAGGCTGAGGCCTACCATGGTTTAATTGAATCAAGCCGCCTGGTGAAGAAGACATCATTATCCTCATTAGAATATTAGTTGGAAAACCTGTTGCGCAGAAAAAAGGTTGAAAGTCGGAGAATTATTTACCCCTCGTTCTATTAAAGCTGGAGAACATTGGCAGGTAGGAGCACATGATTATGCCTGTCTGGTTGTGAAATGTCCTTAAAATTTCTTCATACGGATAACCAGGACTCAGGAACAACCTCAATCGACTCAAAAGAACCTGAATACAAGACAAAACATTAAGTTACTTCGCTTCCACTCTTGAACATATATCAGAACTGACTTTCTTATAAATTCAGAACGAAGCAGTCAATGAAATAGTCCACATGACTACGACCTACAGCATGATCAAATTAAACATGAGGTGTTGAAAACAAGGGAACATTCTAAAGTTACACAATTAACGAGAATGGCTCGAGTTTTGAGTTGAAAAGCATTGTGAATAAAAACGATAAATTTCTTGAAAGTGCAGTAATACTTGAAAGCCGTTTGGATAAACTTTTCCACCGAAAGTTATGGTTGAACGAGAAGAAAATAAAGGTAAAATGAATTGAGCCTTTCCGCTAGAATCATCATGTCACCTCCGTTGTTCAGCAAGTTAGATAAGAAAACCAGTCTAAAAGATAAAAGTGCATATGAGAAGATTTCGATGGTAGAGCTGCTTGATTGGAACTGAACACAGAAGCTGACAATTGAAACTGGCCTTAGATGTGTTGAGTCAAAATTGAAGTAATGAAGCCAGAACAAAAAGAAATGTGATGCAGTCAATAAAGTGAGATTGATCAAAACACCATTAGCTTAATTAGGTGGCAGATATGTGGAAAAACGAAGAGGGAAGAAAAAAGGAATTACCTGAGCACCAGTAAGCTTGTTGTCCCAGCTGAGGACACCATAGTCAGGCCCTCCCCAGAAGGCGCCGGCATGTTTGGCAAGGCCGGGAGTGGTAGCCAGCTTCAGGTAAGAGGAATTCCCAGTGGCAAAGTACATCCAAGCCCCTCCCCAAACAAACTCATCCCAATAGCTAGTCGAATTGTAGAACGTAGCAGCCTCGTTGCCCGCACTGTACCTCCCTCTCTGCTTCCTCGAAAAGCCGTACAGCGTGGTGGCCCCGTGAACCAGTTTCTGCGAATACGCCCTGTTGTCCTTGAACACAATCGAGGCGGCCGCCAAGGCCGCCGCCATCTCCGCGGCGAGATCGGAGCAACTACTGCACATCGTGACGGGGCGGGGGTAATCGATGTCCTCGGGTCTCATCCAGCAGTAGTGGTCGTTGGGAGTGGTGCTCCCGTCGGAGGTGTCGCCGGAGCCAACCTGCGCGGCGAGGGTATTAATGGTGTCGGCGGTGCTGTTGAAGGTCTTGAGAAAGTAATCGCTTCCCCACTTGATGAGCTCCTTGACGTGAGCCAACTCTCCGGCAGCCTCGTACTTGGCGCTGTACTCGATGACGCTCCAACTGAGCATGGTCATGGCGAAGGCCTTGGGGAAGTGGAACTTGATAGCATCACCGGCGTCGTAGTAACCGCCTATCAGATCCTTGATCACACCCAACGAACCGTCAGACTTCTTCCCATCGTCCATGCACGAGTTCCCTCTCCACGAAACGTTGTTATGCCTCGGAAGCTTTCCCGCTACGCACAAAACAAGGAACCAAATCAACTAATCGATTAAATTAGAATTGCGATATAAACACATAAAAATGGTGAAATGAGTGGTTACATTTTTGGGCGTTGAAGAAGAGGAGGGCTTTGTGGAGAGCGAGAGTGTAGTTGTCGGGAGGGGCGGGCTTGTGGTGGTGGCGGGGGACGGTTTTGACGATGAGAGTGATTAAACCGGCGAGGACGGCGGAGACGGCGAGAGTGCCAAGTGTCCAGATGAAGATTTTGCGGCTGACGATGATGCAGCCCAGATCTACGTATTTCTTCTTCTTCTTTTTCTGTTCTCCGGCGCCGAGGAGCCAGCTCTGTTGAGTCTCGTCTAAGGCCGGGCGGTCCAACTCCTGGAGATTGCGGCTGCGCTCGTCGTCGGTGGCGGAGTCCGTGGCGTGGATCTCCAGCGGCCCTCCCCACGGATCCCTACCGTACATACTCATTTTGAAAACCAATCACCAATCAACAATCCCTAATCCCTAATCTAACAACGAAATGCAATGTTGTTAATGGAGAAATAGATTTGCAGTGAGTTCTTCTTTCTGTGTGCTGGGAGTGTCGGTAGTGGAGACACGTGACTGTGACGCGCCTTGTTCTTCTTCTTTCACATTCCTTTTATCTCTTTTTTTCTTCCCATATTAATGTTCGCGACAACCAGTCGCCAGCTCACTGTCACTAACCCCCTCTCTCTCATCCAACGGCCCTCTCTCTCTCTCTTCCACTCCTTTTTCTTCCTTAATATCCACCAACAATTAATAATTATTTTTCAGAAAAATCAACTTAAATAATTTCTGCAATTATTTAAATACGACAAAATTAGGAAAAGTGGGTACACTAAACAAACCAAAACAAAGCTGTACAGCACAACAACACTAATCTTGTTTTTCTTTTTCTTTTTTACTTATGATCATGTTTTGTGAATTTTGTCTCTTTAATTTTTTTACAAATTTGTCATTTTTTTATTTTAGTTATTTGCATATGTACTAATGTTATAGTTTTAATATTAACACTGGTGAAATTCAAACTAGTTAAGAATATAAAAATTTATAAATTAACCATTAACTATCCCTAGTCATTAAAATATTTCCTTCAAATATAAGGTGACAAATTAGCTGATAAACAAAAATTTACATAATGAAAATAGTATGGAAAATATATTTTTGGAAACTCCTTCATTAAATAAAAAAAGTAATAAATAAATCTAAAAAACAATTAATATTTTGACACATTTTTTTATTATATAGTATTGTTTAATCTTCTTTCTTAAAATAATAACGCGTTTCTTTAAAATTGGATAAGTTCTTTCCATCTTTTGCAATGGCAATGGGCCTATGTATCATGGCTTTTGGGCCGTCCAACTTGTGCCCACTTTCTGAATTTCCAATTTGCTTTCCGAATCTGTTTCTTTGAGAGTTCCACAATCATTCCCTCTTGGCGATTCTGCTCCCCTTGCTGATGATGCTTTCCCTCCTCTTCAAATAGAATCTTGTTCATCTCCTCGAATTCGCTCTATAAAACCAAGCAAATATATATGTTTATAAAACCAAGCAAATATATATGTTTAGATAGTGTGACAGTTAGACAAACTAGTAAATGGCATGTGAATATGTAGTTTGATGCTGTATTTTGTATATATGCAAGTGTTTGGTAATTAAGTACGAGTCTAAGTCCAAACATTAACTAGGAATGAAAAAGTTAAATAACATATAAGAAAAAAGATTCACAAATCCAATATTTTAAGGTTTTGGATTGAAGGTTGTGTTATTTTCTTTGTAGGTTTGACTGAGTTCTTATTTTTGTGAGATCTCCCCAGTTTTATCCTTTTGTATTATCCAATAAAGTGGTATCAGAACCGACGAGTTCAGTTTAAATGTGTCATGTGCGTAAACAGCTCGAGTTCTCATTATCGTTAGATCTTCCCAGCTTTGCCATTATCCAAGTAGGAGTGTCGAGCTTTTGTGCTAAATAGGAAAAAATGCTAGAGAGAATTGATCAACACATTTAGAAACAAATTGTAAGAGGAATAAATTTAAGTAATTAGTTTGGAATTAGAAAAGGCAGTACCTCAAATTTAGCTCGTTAATGGGCATGGCGAGTTTGATTAGTGTGAGATTGTCTTTGTTGTCAGATTAACCAAATAGAAAATGGTCCCTGCAAGAATTTTCAGGACATCCCCACGTTCAAGTTTGTAGGATTTTTTCTGCCGTCGGGGTTCACCAATGCTCATTTTATAATTTTTTCAAAACTTCGAATAAGAAAAAAAAAATTATATTAAACATAACTTCTTTTAAAGTTTTCGTATGTTCATTTCTATAACAATTCTAGATCTAGACATATTTATGTAATTCGGGATTGCACCACTTCTATTATAAAAAAACAAATTTTGAAAGTTTTAAATTGATTTTTCTGCCAGACCTTATTCTTAGTGAGCGAAGAAGAATACATACTTGCGTTCTTCATTTCATACACTCGTCACTATTGACATAATTTAGCGTCAGGGTAAATTTATTATAGTATTTTGGTACCCAAACAACTAACCATATCAAATTTTTTAGCAGAAACATAGAACACAAGCATCATTTATAAGCTCGATTTGTTTATTCATAGAAGATATTAGGTAGAGCTCAGTTACTGTTACATGGTCCTATAAATAGTTATTCAGTACAACAATAAATAACATTCCTCTTAACGCTTAATTTCATTTAATGCAGTTCATGATTTAGATAATATAATTAGACCATAGTAAATTTATTTTACTAAGCCAACCATAAGAAATTAACTAAGCAGAAAGAAGAGATTTGAAGGACTCAAACAAAACACAAGCATCATATATATGTTCGATAAATGGACCCTTTCTTCCCTTACTCTCCTCCTTTTCATGTTCCTGAGTCTATGCATCCACAAAGTAGGATTCCCTCTGGTTCTTTATCAGCTTCTCAACATTCTCAACAGACCCAGAGAACGTAACCTCCAACACCTCTCTAGGCATCTCGCTCATCACATTGTCTTTCTCACCTTCAAATTTTCAATCACAATCACGCATTAGCAATTCTACATAAAACACCCCATCACCAAGTATTGTGTGGCATAAAACAAACAAGAGCGGTCTATTCAAATTGGTGATGATATATAATATAAATATATATATACCTGCAAGGAAGTTCCTCTGGTTGTTCTCAGCATTGATACCGAAAGCAATGAGATTCAGATTGGAGGTAGCGTTGATGGCAACTGGATAAACTGCTGGGATTACAAATACATCGTCTTCAGACAACTCAGCATTGTACCTCTCTAATTCCCAGCTTTCCTCCTGTTCCTCTTGCTGCTTCTGATGTTGTTCTCTTTGGCCAACAAGTTCAATTTTTGCTTCTCCTTCATTAACCACTAGTATCATTATGGCCTTAGAATTGTAGTTTGGCAGAAGAAGGCCTCCCTAAATTTGTTAAGAAAAAAAAGTCATTATTTAATTATAGTCTCAACTCAATACTAAGATTGTATAATTAAGACCACATTCCATATGGTTTTTCTTTGTATTACCTCATTGATATCCACAGAACTGAGGAACACGTCAAAGTCCTGGAGTTAGGGTTTTTCTCTGGGGTGATCTCATAGAACCTTCCAAATTTGTTGGAGTAGATGGGTTTACGGTTTCTCAGGTTGAATGGTTCATTTTGGGAGGAAAGGGCTTTCCTTGAACTAGTTTTGGCGTGTCTGCTCAGTTCCCGAGATCTCATAGAACCTTCCAAATTTGTTGGAGTAGATGGGTTTACGGTTTCTCAGGTTGAATGGTTCATTTTGGGAGGAAAGGGCTTTCCTTGAACTAGTTTTGGCGTGTCTGCTCAGTTCCCGAATCTGTTCCCTTTTAAGTTTCACAATCACTCCCTCTTGGTGCTGCTTTCCCTTCTCTCCAAACAGGACCCTGTTTATCTCTTCGAATTCGGTCTATAAAAATCATGCAATGCAAATATATATGATGATATCATTCAACAAGTGTGACATTTAGGCAAACTACTAGCAAAGCTAAAAGGCAACGCAAATATGTAGTTACATCGAAGGAGGCCTCTAGAATATTCTTGCTGAACCCTTGCAAGTAGGATTGCTGGGCTTCTGTGCTAGATAAGAAAAAGTCCCACAAGACAAACATTTATTATCACATTTGGAGAGAAATTGCAAGGTATTATAAAAAAAAAAATTGTTTGGAATTACATAATGCAGTACTTGCAATCTGTGAGGGTTGTTGACGGGTATGGAGAGTTTGATTAGTCTGAGATTGTCGTTGTTGTCAGGGTTAACCAAAAAGAACATGGTTCCTGCAGGGATTTTTTGGGCGTGGCCTTGCTCAAGAATGTAGGAGTCTCTGCCGTCAGGGTTCACCAAGGTGAGTATGGCTCTCCCTATGATTAAAAATTGATTAACATTATTCATGCAGGAGAAGCAAGTGTGATGCAATGAATTGATTACTTACCACTAAGGACAACTAGGAGGAAATCAGCATGAGCATGGTGAGGAAGAAGGAGGGTGTTGGGTTTGGACATGAACTCCACAAGAAGGTAGTCTTCAAGATTCTGAAGTTGGTTGGAGCGTTGGTCGAACCTCTGGAGGACACGAATGTGATACAGATGTTGACGTGGCTGCTACTTATGCTGCTGATGTGGCCGACGTTTCTGATATGGCTGGTGGTAGGTTACGTCGAGGAAAACGCAAGAAAAGGTCAAGCTCCAAATTAGTGGGTTTTGTTCGTGGCTGAGAAGTGGGAAGAAGCATTATCTTTAGATAGTTGTTTGTTATTCTGTTTGGGTTGGTTATTCTCCCCATGTTGCATTTCAATTAACTTAGTATAAGTAGCATATCTTGTATTCAGTACGAAATTATTAATCAGAAATTTC
>Ga0209489_107047_pt1 | contig 17293 bp, 7 predicted proteins | sample SiratrowhiteBW_FD_187527 | JGI IMG/M metagenome (GOLD analysis project Ga0209489, IMG submission 187527) | Root nodule microbial communities of legume samples collected from California, USA - Siratro white BW (SPAdes) (version 2) | ecosystem: Host-associated > Plants > Roots > Nodule | place: USA... | reverse complement strand
CTTTCGGAAAAGAAAAAAAAAAAAAAAAAAAGAAAATTCAAGCACTTACTCTATGTTGACATGAAAAAAGAAAAAGGAAAATGAAAGAAAACTTAAAAAAATAAATAAATAAATAAAGTGAAAAATATTATTACAAGAGAAAGTGTCATCAAAGTTATAAAAAGTTATTATTTTAAAACAAATCAAATAATTAAAATTAAATAATTATATAATTACAAAGCTACTTTATACCTATGATTTTTAATAAAGAAGATTTATTTATGACGGTTTCTTAACAGGTTTTAGTACAGCCAATCTTGATATCAATTTTACTCTTCATTTAATTAAGGTTGAAAATTAAGAACTTATGTATTGATGAAATGACTTTGACTAGGATACTTAACCAACTCAACCCTTGACATTCAGTAAGGGGTGATAAATTACACTTAAACAAACATGGTTACATGTGAATACATTTATGAAGATTATGCTAAAATAATTTGGAAAAAAATACTGTAATCCACAAAATTCAAAATGATTTTATGAAATATTTTCTTAAAATATGCTTGGTGAACATAAATTCCTCACACTAACATTCAATTAATTTAAGCAATTTCTTATGACATTATTTATAAAAATAAAATGCAATTGAAAAAAAAGTAGGAGATTTAATTTACATTTATTTCTCTCAAAATAATTTTTTAATAATAATTCTACAATTGTAGTAAATATAAATTCATTTGTACTGTCAAATTTAATTTAAAAAATCATAATAATTGAAGTTTACAATTAATATTAATAGTCTATTTGATAAAAGGCACATTTTAGTACATTTTAACTTTCTGAAACTTTTTAAATACAAAATATTAACTTGAAATAGAGAATATTTTACTAAGTATTTTTTTTTCACAAAAGATAAATACAACAGCTAATCACCTAAATACTGACAATCAGTATGAGTAAAGATTTAAAACAAGTTATCTCTTAAACGTCAAAGCCGAGACCAATTTTATCAAAGGATGGTGATATTTTGACACCACTATTCATCTTTAACACCATTTAATAATAATATATATTATTATTTTATTTATATATAATATTTTATTAACAAAATCTAGTGTCAAATAGAAGTATAATATAAATATAATTGTCAAACTAGTATTTTCCTTTATCAAAAGTCTCCAAACTCAAAATAGAAGCCTATGATAAAAGTTATTGAGAAGACTAAAAGAATAGGAGATTTCATTTTTACAGAAACATCATCTACCATATTATTAACTTAAATTTTAAATAGCAATTCTTTAAATCTATAATACTAGCTTAAATTATAAATAATAATTATAAAAATATATATAAAAAAATAAATTCTAATCACAGAAACTTAAATTTAAATTAACTTAAATTATAAACACAATGTTAAAGGATATGTGCATGTAAACTAATATATATAAAAAAAAACTATAAATATTAATTTGGAACAAAATAGCAAAGGGAGTAGAGAAAAAAAAAAAACCAAAGAGTGAACGACAAATAAAATGAAAGTCTATCAACAATAACAATGAGAACAATAACAGATATCAACAATAACAATAAGAACAATAACAGATAGAACAGTAGATAAGAGAAGACCAGAAACTACCGAAATATGTAAGAAAATATCAAATTGGGTCAATTAAATAACATGACATGATGAGTTAAATGGTTGTAATTAAAATATATACTATTAAATATGGTTAATTTTTTTTAATAAGCAACTTTGTTAGAATAGATCATTTCAAAACTAAAATCAATTAAGACGGTTTGTTTAAAGAACACATTGTTTTGAAATTTTTTAACACTATTTCTCTTTTTTCTTAAATATAAATTCAATTGAGTCATATAAAATTTAGTGTGCCATACTTTGTGTCCAAACAGTACGCAAGTTTTGGGGAAATGATATGCATACGATTCCTATTGAATTAGATGTATATCACCGCATGTTTTGGGAAAATGACATGCATATGATTTATGCCGTAAAAATGGAGCGAAAACCCGACAAAGACAAAGAATTTTAAATTGGAATGAGCATTGGAAGTATAAATAAGATTTGAAAATAAGTTTAAAAATTAAGTTTCTGGTCAAAGTTTCGCTTAATAATAATAACAAAAATGTGATGAGGTATGATATAACATTACTTTATAAATGCAAATGAAGATAAATATGTAAAACATCTAAATAAAATACTAAAGTGAAACAGTGACTTCTAAAGCACGTAGTAGTTTTGTAGTATTATGCATATGAAAAGGGATATGTATAGTTTTAAAAATAAATATTTTGGATGTTGTGAAGTGTATATGAAGACATTGATTGGTTTGGAGGTAATTACAACTCTATATGTTAATTTGGATCTAATTAATGATAATATGGATGTTAAATTTTTAAATATAGTCTTTCTTGTATTATAAAAATTTGTTCTTTAAAATGTTTTCTCTTCAGTAGTGATTTACGATTTGTGGTGTTTTAAGATGATATGCATGGCTACATTACTAAAGTGATGTTAATAACACTATAATTCAATCAAATATTTCTTTTTTTGGACCAACTATATTCAAACAACTTGAATATTATCTAAGTGATACAAAGTTGACATAAATATAACCATAATCATGTTTCATGAATTATAAGACAAACTAGATTATACAATAATGGATCCTCATCTAAGTAATAGTATGATTTTAAAAAAAAATAAGAAATACAATTGATGTTTCTATTAGATGAGATTAAATATCATTACTCAAGAGAAATACTAAGATGTTACGATGATAATAATAATAATAATAATAATAATATTTAATATATTATTATATATGATATATATGTTTATGGAAGAAAATATTGAAATTAATCATTAGTGATATATATTATTATATAATATATTGTGCATTGTTTATTAACTTTTTATGTATAATGTATATCGAATGAGAGATATTTGTTATGATATAAGAGTATGGACTTCTATACTTGTAAGTCTGAAATTTGTTAAGGAAAAAAATGTATATTAAACTTTTAAAATACTTTTATACTAAATTAAATTCTTTTATGAAAAGTTAAGTTTATATAACATTTTAAAAATCACAAAATTAAAATAAATAATTTATTCAAACACTGGTTCATGGTGATATTTAAAGTACTTAATTTTGAGTAAGATAGGAAATTCAAGTAAATATGCAAATAAAAAAATGAAAATGAATCTTTAATATGAATAAGGTTGTGTTATAGCAAAAAAATTGGTGATTTAAAAAAAATATATTAAAGTCTAATTTGTCACAGAGGTGAAATTGAAGTCAACTAGTATCTTACAGCGTCTGATCGTATCACTGAAACACATGATGCATTTTAATAGTATGTTACCTACTGTTGAATTAAAAACTATATGATGTATACAATAAGTACTAGAGAATAAATTTTAAAATTGATGAAGGATAGATATTTTATTTAATTTGAGTTATAGAAATACAAATAGAAAAATAAAATAATTTTTTTATTTATTATAAATTTTTCTTTTTATAGATCATAATTTTCTCATACATATTTATGATTTTCTTAGATGATCACCAATTTTTTTACTTTCAGAAACTAACATGTAATAAGAGAAAATATATTAAATCTACTCAATTATAATATTGATTTAAGTTTGATCATTCCTCTTAAGTTTTATTTTTCTTGATTTGTTTTTTTACACCTCAAGATTTTGCTATTGCATGTGAGATTTAATCGAAAAACATGAATCTCTTACTCGTTTAAGATTATAATTATATAGTTGGTTTCTAATAAAATATTCTGAAAAAAAAATAGAGAATTTCTGCACATTCTAAACGCATCCAATTCTTTCGCGAAATCAGAAATCAGATCGGACCAACAAAGAAGATTCTGTTTTTTTTTTTTTTTTTAATTGTATATTAATGCACAGAACTTTAATATTGTGTCATTTAATCTAATTATTTTATTTCAACATAGAAATATGTTGTGACAATTCCAATTCGAAAATTTATTTTACTACATAAAATTTAGTAAAATCAATAAAATTCAGAGAATAATAAAACAAGAGACTCTGGTATTTGTTTGTAATCCTCAATAAATTTAATTAGCGAAAGTAGGCTTCTTAAAATAAATACTGAGAGCAAAAAATCTACAAAAGGGTTTGCAATATTTCTTTCAAATTTTCTTAAAGTCTATGTATTAAATAAATTCAAAAATATCTTATTATTATTGTTGTGTTTGGTAGACATAATAATCATCACAATTTTATTTAGGACATGTTATAATTATTTGGTTTTGAAGTAAAAGTGTTTTAATGACAAATTATGATGAAAGAAGAAAAAAGTGTGATTACTGTTTTGTGAAGAAAATTCCATTGTTGAAGGGTGGGATTCCTTATCGGTGTTGAGCCATCAGTGTCAACACAGAACCCAACTGCTTCGTGTTGAAGGGTGGTTCCACCACCTTTCTTCTCTTCATTCTACACGAACCAACAAATAAATAACAAAATAAAGAAAACTGTGTTCTTATCTCGTTTTCAAAGATGCCTCACAAGGTTATGAAGACACCTTCTTTAACTTCTTTAAGAATTAATTTTATAAATTAAAATTAGTTTATATATAATTTAATTTATAAAAAAGATTTAAGCTTAGATTATAATTAAATGGTAATATGTTATTTTAATGAATTTGAGATAAAAAATTTATTAAGATATACAAGTCAAGTTTTACATTGAATAAAAATAAAAAAAATTAAATAATATACAAGAAAAAAATATATAAATCTAACTTTTTAAGATTTTAGATTTAAAATAATATTAATTTCTTATATGGATGTCTTATTATTATTTAGATGTATAAGATGTTTTTTCTCAATTTTCTAACAGATATACTTATAAAAACAGTAAATACTTATATTATTTTTATTTTGTTTTAACAGCCAAAAATGATATATATAAAAGTATCTTAGAAGTACTTCAATCTTATTATAAAAAAAAAATACAAAATATATACAAATGCACAAAAGAGCACGTAAAAACTAAATTAAAATTATAAAATATAAGATATTTAACGACTCTAAAGACTATCCTATCCTAAATGAAACTATATGATATGATTAAGTGTCCGAAAAATACTACCTAAATAGCAAAAACCTTTACAATGAACTCAAACCTACCTAAAACATATATCTTTTTACTTTCTAAAAGGGATGATTCATAAGAATATTAGAATTTGAATTTTTAAATAAAGAGAAGATGTGCTGTGATGTCTTTTAAAATAAGTTTTCTAAAATAATTTTTCAAAACAAAATTTTTAAAATAAATTTTTTGGAACAGTTTTCTAAAATAGTATAAAGTATCTATTTGATATACTTATTGAAATATTGATTAAATTTTTATACAATAAAAATTACTTTAGACGTTTGCGTTGCTTTTGCTAGCATAACATTTGGTTGGATTTAGAAAAGTAGTGTTCGGTATCAGTTTTTACTATTAATTTATAACATTTTTCTAAATGCTACGTTCTAACTTTTCAAAAGAAATAATAATCCTTCTTAAATGAGAATTTTATTTTTTTAATTAAGGTCGACTTTATTATATTTTAATATATTTTAATCATTACGTAAATTAACGTAATAAGATATGGTGTTTAACTACTATTATTTTTATTTTAAGATATTGTATAAGATTAATATTAAAATATGAAAAATATAATAATGGAAACCGAACAGTATAATTAAAAAGTTGTTTTAAAAAATACAAAATTTTAAAATTAATTTAAAAAATAATGAAAAATAATATTCGAAAATTTGTTCACCAATTTAATTGACTTCTTGTTCAAATTTATATTTTATCTTTAATAATTTTTTTATTTTCCTTTATAACTTTATTTAACTTTCCTGCATTGTTTTTATCTCTTTATTTCCAGTTGAAATTTTTATATTTACGTCAAATTAGTTTTAATTTTAGTCAATCATTTAACATTTTTTTTAACTTTCTTTAAAGACACAGTTTAATTATTTGTCAACTTTATAATTATAGTTTAAAAGTTTGGACTCACTTAAATTAATGTTTAGTCCTTATTTATTCAACATAATGCCTAAATAAATTTTACGTTGTTATGTGTATTAAAGATAAAATGTGTTTTATAAAAAATTATTTTAAAATATTTTTACTTGTTATGTGTTTTATAAAAAATTATTTTAAAATATTTTTACTCGAATCAATTTGTATTTATTATGAAGATGAAAAGATGAATAAAAAAAAACAAAAAAAAACAAAGGATATCAGAGTGAGAGGAACAATATTCTTTTCTTATTCATCTTGATGAAAGAAAGTTATTCTATATATGTAGTATATCAAATAACTAGATCTTAACAGAATTGTTAATAATCCTGACACAATATCATTCCTTAATATCCTTTAATAAAATCGCTAATTATTCTCAAATATCATTTATTAATATCCCTCAAGATGGAGGTTAGAGATCAACTAAACCCGTCTTGGACAACAAATGTAAGAACAATTAGGTATGAGAGATTTTGTACAAATGTCAACAACCTATGACTTAGTGTTGATGGGAAACAAATGAAGAACACCATCATCAACCTTTTTTCTAACTACATGACAATCAATTTCAATGTGTTTATTACGTTCATGAAATATAGGATTGAAAGCTAAATGTAAGGCAAACTTGTTGTCACAAAGAAGAACTGCATTGACTTGAGGAACAATATATAAATCACGAAACATATATAAGACAACCATTGAATTTCACAGGTTGTTGAGGCCAAAGCACGATATTCAGCCTCAAGGGAGGATCATGAGACTGTGTGTTGCCTCTTAGATCGCCAAGAAATTAATGAATCACTAAGAAAACTACATAAGCCGATAACAAAGCGGCGAGTTTCAGGGCATGATGCCTAATCTGAGTCACAAAAACCTTTCAGTTGTAAAGGGAAATCACTAGGAAAGAAGAGCCCCTGACCAATATTAACTTTAAGATAACGAAGAAACCTGAGTGTTGCTGGGTAATGAGCCATTGTAGGAATTGATAAAAACTGAGAGATGATTGACAGCAAAGTAAAAGTCAGGCCTAGTGTTGGGCAAATAGATGAGTTGTCCAATGAGTTGTTGATACATGGAAATATCTTCAAGGAGATAACTCTCTTTGGAATGAAGCTTTATTTGAGGATCCATAGAAGTGGTAGAAGGTTTGCATCCTAACAAGCATGTAGCATCAAGAAGCTCTAAAGTGTATTTTCTTTGGGTTAAGGAAAATTCCCTTGCTTAATAGCAAATTCTAATCCAAGAAAAAATTTCAATTGACCAAGATCCTTAATTTTGAATAAGTAATCAAGTTGAGACTTGACTGAAACAATCTCTGGAGCATCATTTCTTGTCAAAATCATATCATCAACATAGACAAAGATGACTGTGAATGCACCAGTAGCAAATCATTCAGTGAACAAATAAAATTCAGACTATAAGAACTATAGACAATGGTATGAAAACAATTGTCTATTAGCTTGTAGACCTGACCAAGTTTTGGAGGAACTACACCTTTGGGAACCTCCACATATACTTATTTATGAATATCTCCATGCAAGAAAGCGTTATTGACATCAAGTGGTTCAATTATTTATCATTTATTAATACTCCTTCAAGATGGAGCGTAGAGATCAACTAAACTCATATTAGACAACATATGTAAGAACAACTTGGATATGAGAGGTTTTGTTGGATATGAGAGGTTTAGTTTTTGTACAGATGTCAGCAATCTGTGACTTAGTGTTGATAAGGAGCAAACGAAGAACACCATCATGAACTTTTTTTCTAACTACATGACAATTGATTTCAATATGTTTGCTACGCTCTATACCATATTATGAAAATAAAAAATATGAAAAAAAACAACAACAAAGGATATGAGAGTGGAAATATTTTTTTTCTACTTATTCATTTTGATGAAAGAAAGTTATTCTATATAATCAGATCATAACAGAATAATTCGCTAATAATCCTCACATAATAATTATTTATCATTCATTTATTAATATACTCTAACACTCTAATAAAAATCGTTAATATTCTCACATAATAATTATTTATCATTTATTAATAATATTATAGTATAGTTGATTTTGATATTTAGTTTAATATATTTAAATTGAAATTCATGTTTGATTGTTAGCCTAAATAAAAAAACTTAAAATTATTTTAGTTATTTTATTTAAATTATTATTGATCTAATGTAATATTTTTCAACGAATATAACGCTGAAATGTAATTTGTGAATAAACTAAACTAAATATAATATAAATATCATGTAAACATATCATTTGTATATTTATTACACAATTCAATAAATAATTTTACTAACCACTGATAAGTTACCTTTAACTTTATGCTATCACTTAGTTTTTGAAAAGTTTCAAGTTAGTTCTTTTAGCTAATTTTATCTAACAAATTAAAATTGATTTATTAACATAGTGTATCATTATTAATATAAATTCATATATTTTAATACAAATAATTCTTAAATAATCATTTGTAAAACAATATTTTGTAATCAATACTTAATATAATATTATTAGTATGTGATTATTTTAAAGAGATAGTAATGAAAAATCTTAAAAGCCCTTCATCTTAAAAAAAAATAACAATTTTATTTCAAATCTCTACTTACAAATTTTAAGAAAGTAGATGTAAACCTTAGTTTATTAACCTGGTCTTATAGGATAGAATTAGACTTAAATTTTACTTTCTTAATATGATATCAAAGTCTATTCTAACAAAGTTTATCAGGCCTATCATGTCACTTGTTATCAGATCGATGTTAAACCACCTACAAATATTTAATTTTATACTTAAGATGTGTGAGGGACGTGTTGAAGATTCCAATCAACTAGATATAATATTTTATTACAATATATAAGTGAGTACAAATGTTACCTTATAAGTTGATATTGTAAGATTTAGTTAGACTTAAAGTCTACTTTTATGATACATATGTATACAGGCCACAACAAATTGGTAGAATTGAAAGATATCATAATCATATTTTTAATGTGGCTCGTGCTTTGTAGTTTGATAGGGGTGAATGTATTCTTGTGACTGCCCATCTGATTAATCAGACTCCCATTTCATAACTTAACAGAAAATCTTCATATGATGTCCTTCATGATACTCCACCAATTTATGATCATGTTTGGGGTCTTTAGTTGCTTATGTATGCCATGATTTTGAATAAAATATCTTGTAAATGTGTTGCGTTTTTGTGGACTACCCCTCTAACAAAAGAGTTATAATGTGCTTAATATGGACAAAAAATGTAGTATCTCATGATGTTTAATTTTTTGAGGAATTTTATTTTTCATTGTCTAGTATCAACGTTCTTTTGACTTTCACACAATCTATCTCCACATCTATAATTTTATGAGTTGTGTGATGTTAATGCTCATGTTGCACACCTACCTAACCCAGAGCCTATTGATAGGGGAGCTTTTCAAACCCTCAATCTTTTTCTTCCATACCTTTTTATTGTACAAACTAACCTCATCAAACACAAACACATATGAAAGACTATAATTGTTACACTACTACTGCACTCTTTTCTACTAACACTTTCTCCAGTGTTCCTTTCAATGCTTTGTATCTTATTAGTAACTTTGTCATTGACCATATTTTCTCCTTAAAACATTAAACATTCTTAGCAATTTTCAGTAGCACCATTGAACTACATTCGTTTAAGGAAGACATGAAGAATCCACTTTGGTAACATGTTATGTAACTTGAAATTCAAGCCCATGAGGATAACCACACTTGGGTTATTACTCCTCTCCCTTAAGAAGGCAATTCCTTGCTAGTGAATTTTTTGAATCAACTATTATTTTGGTGGCTCTATAGGATGACACAAGATCAAATTAGTCATTGTTGACAATAACCAAATTGAAGGACAAGATTATCATGAACCATTTACTCTCATTACAAAAAATAGTATATGTACATACCTTTCTCTTTATGGATATTGCAAAAGGATGGGATGTTTATCAGTTAGATGTTCATAATGTTTTTCACCATAAAGATCTTAAAGAGGGAGTATATATGTTTTTCCCACTTAGTTTTTCTGTTGGTTCTCCTAACTTTATACGAACTGCTAGTTCACTTTATGGTATCAAGTAGTCATTGTGAAATTGTTTCATTGAAATTTGGGACTTTCTTAATGTTGGATTTTACTAATCCAAAGCTGATAATACGTTCACATTCACTTACGATCAAGATTTTGTTATTGTTCTTGTCTATATTGATGATATCCTTTTGCTGACAATAAACTTTTTCTAATGATCAAGTTAAGCATCATTTATAATCTTGGTTCAAAATCAAATATGTTAGAAAAAATAAATACTTTATCGATATCGAATTTTGTCACAGTTCATTAGGTCTCTTTATGAGTCAATGCATCTTCATTATAGATGTTTTGAATGTGGCTTAATCGAGTGAAAACTAGTTGTTTTTCATAAATCATAATCATAAGTTATCCCATGCAAAAGGTTTGAATTATGATGATCCTATACATTATTGATGTCTTATAGACCATCTTATCTATCATACCATCACCCGATAAGAGTTAAGTTATATTGTGCATACACTTTCTCAATTTTCCAACATCCCCTACAAGAACATTATGACATAGTGTTGTGTATATTATGCTATATCAAGGGTAATATTGAACAAGACTTGTTTTGCAGTTCCACTTATGATCTTTACCTATATATATGCATATTATAACTTGGATTAGGCGAGTTTTTCGGTTGCTTGATGGTCTATCACTGACTACTTTATTATGCTTAAACAATCCCCTATATTGTGGAAATATGAAAACCAATATATCATTTCACATCGTTATGTAAAAACTAATATATTTCATATGATCAAAATTTTACTATAAAATCTTGATGTCTCCTACTTGTAAAAATATATTGTGAAAATTAATATACATTTATATTATTTTCAATCTAATTTTTTATTACTGTAGAAACACATTAATATTGTCATTTTATTCTTAAAAACATATGATTGTGGAAACTATTTTCACTATATATATTTTTTTTACTAAAAGTCTTAACATAAGATAATTTGAAATACTATTGTCCTATTTCAACATTTTCTCATTTATACTTCACCTTGAAGAAAATATTAATATAATATTAATTAATTATATACTATATTAATAATTTACTATCTGGATTAAAATTCGGTTAGATGTGGTCCGTTATTTTCATGCATATTATTTTCTATATTCAAGGATTTTGTATTTTTGTTACTTAAAAATACTCATAAACTTATTGTTGGGTAATTTGAGGGGGTAAACACCGGGGAGACAAACAAGAATGAGAACTGAGCCAACTCATATAAGGGAATGACACCACCTTCAATCCAAAATCTTAAGACATTAGGTTTGTGGGTCTTCTTTCTTATATGTTGCTCAACTTTCTCATTTTTACTCAATATGGGACTTAGACTCACACTAGGATACCTAACAAATCTCCCCCTCAAGTGAGAGTCCCTTCCACATTGGTACACTCCCCCTCAAGCGGAAGCATTTTTCAAATACGAGTACCTTAATCACAAACGATCCTCACTTGTACAAGGAAGACTTTCGATACAAGGATTAAATTGCACTCGTATGAGCCGGTCACCGCCACGAGCCTTCGGCTCTGATACCACTTGTTGGGTAATTCGAGGGGGTAAACACCAGGGAGACAAACAAGAATGAGAACTGAGCCAACCCATATAAGGGAATGACACCACCTTCAATCCAAAACCTTAAGGCATTAGGTTTGTGGGTCTTCTTTCTTATATGTTGCTCAATTTTCTCATTTCTACTCAATGTGGGACTTAGACTCACACTAGGATATCTAACACTTATCTTTCAGTAATAGCTATTTAAAATAGATCCAAAATAAAACATATGCAAAGATGACTATGACGTCCAAATAAAGATGATTATCATGGTTGACATGAATGATTGAAAATATGAGTTATATTCCTTTTCTATCTATTAGAATTATATATGATGGACAAAAATTTTAAATAACATCATAGAGTAAAATTTATTGAAAATCACAAAAACGATTGAGCCTTTCTATTAGTTGAAAGTAACATTCTATTAGTTGAAAGTAACAATATGTCTAATCTGTTTCAGTCTCAACGCATTATGGATGGACATTTATTGAAAATTGCAAAGAAATGTTTAGTCTCACAATTTGTTAAATGATTGGTTCTTTTGATTTTATAATTTTCAATAGATTTTTATCAGTAAAAAATATGTTAATAAATATATTCAATAATATATTTCTACCATTTTTATATTAGAGATTAAAATTGGGCCATTTGAGTGCAAAAACATTTCTCAGACATTTACAGATACCCTTTATCATTATAATGTGTATTTACTCTCTCTCATCCCATCACCTTTCCTTAATTATATTTTTGACAAATTTGTAGTTATGATTACGTTGTCATCACAATTTTTAAAACTCAATAATACCATTTCTGACAACAACATAGTAATTTTTTCATTTTGTCCTTTTCTTCTACTCTATATAGTAACTACAAGCCAAAATCTGACAAGATTGAAACAATAATGCAAAAATAATTTTCTTATAATAGAAATGCTAAACATCTTTTCTCATAATCGCTTTATCTCCAATTTTTCATATGTAAAGTCTTGCTGTTGTGCATAATGCATTTTCCTTTCAACTCACACTTGCATGACTATGATCTTCTTAATTGTGTTATAAGACTCTAATTCACGTATTTTACTTAACTTCTTTTTTCTTTAATTATTTTTAACTTTTATAGCTAGTAAAACGTGTAAAATTATAACAAGTAAATACTTCCCGTTCAACATCATTTCAATCTTTTCATAACTTTATTCACTTTGCAAGTTGGTTGCATAATACTTTTTTTTTTCGAAATCTGGTAACGTGATTTTAATTATATTTTATATGTTTGATTTCTTGATCAGAAATTTATTTTAGGTTTAGAATTAGTTTTGACTGGAGTTAATTTTAGTAATTTTGCGTTGAATAAAAAATTATATTTAATTTTACGACTAGCTTGTGCTTTGCAATAAAAATATTTAAACATAAACCATGTTACTTTAATTTATAAAATAGTTTTTATTTAAAACTAATTATATTATCACTCATTCGAATAAGTACTTATTCCACAGAATAATACAAAAATGTCACGAGTCATAGAGTCGTGTGGAGTGAAACTTTGAAAAAAGATTTGAATCTTAGAATGAAACTTATACCTAATTTTCATAAATGTTACTGTTAAAATAATTTAATTTCTAGCTGTATGTAAACTTTTTCAAAGAAAAATCGATGTAAGAGTAATAAGGACCTAAAAATCTCCCAAAGAAAAAAAAAAGACATTCAAGAAAGAAAACGAAGTCTTAAAATGTTTTTCCTATAATTTAAATTTTAAATCTTCAACACTTTAGATAATTTTAATTTTTCATACAAAATTTTTCCTGTTCCATTTTTTTTCACCCCCCTAATGCATAAAATAGAACGTATTTGGAGGAAAATGTTAAAAAGAAGGTTTGACTTGTATAAAAGTTTACTTTCACATATGAACATGTATAAAAACATATTTTATTTAAGAGGTCACTGACCATATTAATAGGCTCATTAACAATTATAGTTTTTCTTACATTACTATTTAAGAGATGTATTGTTAGCTTTATTATAAATTATTATGTATATAAGGTATAACATAATAAGTTATTTATTTAAAAAGTTCCTTTTTGATAAGATTACTAAAAGATATAAATTTATCTAAATGTTTTTTTTTTATATAAATTTGACATTTTATATAAATAAACATTCCCAGTAATTAAAAAAGTAAATAAGTATATAATTTTAACAAAAATTATATTTTAATAACTATTTTAATATGACCTATTTTAATTCTTATTTTCTATTAAATAGATTGTCTTCACGATTAAAAATTTGTATTTAGTAACACAACTTACAAAAAGATGTTATAAAACATGATTTTTTTACGCCTTTTAATTTTCATTCAAAAAATAATATATTTTAAATTATTTTAATTTATTTTCAAAAAAAGTCATATTTAAATTCATTAACACCTTCAATAAAATTGAATTAAAAAATATAAAATATGATTTTTAAAAAAATATATAACTTTTTATATAATTATGTTTGTGAAAGATGATTTATTCATATTCTCTAACTCTTTAAAAATTATCCATTATCATAATTTTGAATAAAAAAAATTCTGATGAGTAAAAGTTCCCAATAATGCTCGACAATATGATGCTTATTTTTTTTTCTACAAGTCATTGGCATACATTAGTTTTTATTAGTTTTCTTGACTACAAGTGTCTCCCATTTCTTAAATGACATTTATAATATGAGACTTTATTTTCTATAAAGAAAATAGTTTAAATTAAGTGAAACATAAAAAAATAATTAAAATATTTATAAATTGAAAAATAATCAGTTGATTATTCTTTAATTTTTTAAAACGTTTATCATTTTAAGAGTATTTTTTCTAACTTTTCTCTATTCATTCTTTATTCTTTCAAATATTATCATTTAGAAGACATAAGAGATTAAGTTTATCCTATTTGATAAAAACAAATTATGTTAGAAAATTTTTCTTTTCTCTCTATCCAAAGCATTTCATTCTGTGTGGCATATAGTATCTGATTAGGAAAAATGAATTTATAGTAGATTAAATTTATAATGACGTGTTTGATTTCTCAATCAAGCATTCTGGAGAAAGATAGAGGATCTTTAAGCTTTCTAATCTCATTCTCTCTTCTTGAATTCAATTTGTTTTAAATAAATTTTTTTCTAAATGGAAATTGTCTTGAATTGTTTAGCTAATAAATTAAGTTTTTAAGAGAAATTATGTTGATTTGTACATTAAATTCTAAAAATTCTAGGTTAGACACTATGTGAGTATAGGAAGATAATTGGATTTAATCTAGTTAAGAAATGGTGTTGAGATGAAGATTTTGAATGTTAGTTTAAACTATTGATATATGAATGACTTGAATTAGTTTAAATTATTTTTGAAATATTAAATGTTGTAGTTAACTATATTATTTAGTACTACTTGACGATTATATGTTGTTTCTGATAAATAACTTTGGTGCTGAAATATGTTATTATTTTAAGTTTTGAATATTAGATAGTCAATTGACCAAAATAAGTTTATTTTGAATAAGAAATTAATAAGAATTTTTTGGAAATTTAAAACTTTCGAAATTGTTATTTTTATTGGATGAAAACATGAAATGACACTTAACATTATAAGAATGCTTTGGATTAACTGCTAAAATAAAGTGTTAGAACTTTATTAGAGTCGATCTAACTGATGCTAGATCCACACTATGTTCGATATAATAAATTTTAGAATGTTTAAGATTTGCGCGGTCAAACCTACTTTTTTTTTTCTCATTTTCTTATTTTTTTTCAACCCTAGTTGTATGTTCCCTATCTTTACAGTTACAAATTTAAGTTACAAATTTACGTGAGTGCTTTATTTTACAAGTACACACTGAGGAGTTGATTTGCAAGTGCCTTCAATAGGTTATGTTCGTTGTTTTGTGCGTGTCATTGTAATAGTAACAACTTTAGTTTCTTCCTATATCCATGGAACAAGCAAACATTGGTTAATAGTGAAGTTTATATCTTATAGCGATGGTAGGTTAGGCTTGATTTTTTCTTAAATTACATTTGTTATCTCGCAAGTATTTTCCTCCATAATGTAAGTACAATCTTCCTTTTTGTAGAGTCCACTGTTTTCTCCTATAAAGCAAAAAGCATAGTTAATGAGACCCCATTACAACAACTATTGTTATAGGTTTTGTCCCAGTTAATTAATTTTTGAATTTGAGTTTGGAATTATTACTGAAATTGAATTTAGAATTTAAATATCGGTCTGCAAATTTTAAATTTGAAATTATAAAGCAAGTTTTCAAACACGAATAGAGTGAAATTCTAAAAAGAAGAGTACGTATTTTTTTTTTCATAATCTAACATTAACTGGACCAACACTATCAGTGTGCTTTTTATTGCAAATCATCGGCCATAAATCTAATATCCCATATTTTTTATATAATAAAAATTTTATTGCATAAAAATTTATATAATAAACTTGAATATAAAAATTTATATATTCATCATGTATTTCAAATTATACTTCTCCACGTAAGATTTAATAAAATATTTTGTAAAATTAAAAATAAAATAAAATGAAGCTTCTCCATCACAATTTATTGGACTCACACCACTTGTCAAATTCTCTGCTCCCTTGTAATATACACGATTATCGCAGTTTTAAAAACAAAACAAACAACACACAAAAAGAATGGTAAGCTAGAGAGTTTTAAAAATAGTATTTTTATAAATAAAATTTCTATTCCAATCAAACAACAACAAATCAAGCTTTCATAACTCATCTCATACATCACATCATCACTAACACATCACCCATCACACCCATGAGACACACATATGATCTGGTCTGTTCGGTTCTTTTTCACACAGTAGCGCAGTCATATAATCGTAATTCATATGATCTGGTCTAACCGGTTCTTTTTCACACCGTAACGCAATCATATAAACTTAATCTATATGATCCGGTCTGTCCGGTTCTTTTTCACACCGTAACGCGGTCATATAAACTCAATCCATATGATCCATATATATCTATACATGTCAAGTGAATTGAACCTGTAAGGTACAAAAGTCGTGTGCCTGCACCTCCAGTTCCTTTTCTTTTCTCTCTCTCGTTCTCTCAAGCTCTCCCTTTTCTCTAATTTTCCTCCTCATATCTCATCTATTTTAGATTCTGATCATACCCTACAGTAGCTGATGAGTTAGGGATCATTTCTAACCGATCAGAATCTCAAACAGAGTAAGTTCATATTTGCTCTAAAGATCCCTTATTCTCTATTTTTCCTTAGGTTATTGTCATCAATCTTAGTAGGGACAGTTGAGAAAAGTACTTCTCTCAACTTAATTAAGATTATACTAAAATTTGGTTTTATTCTGATAACTTTTTCTAGATCCCTAGATTTTGAGATTAACATCTTTATCGGGTGGAGGAATTGTTGTAGAGATCTTCATCAGGTAAGGGAAGCTAGTAACTTGTTTTATACTAATTAGTTACTTTCAAATATAACTTTAGGATAAAGTACTTGAATATGTGATTGTCAGTGCTCAAGTCTTTCTTGCAGGTCTGACT
>Ga0209489_107046_pt1 | contig 17294 bp, 4 predicted proteins | sample SiratrowhiteBW_FD_187527 | JGI IMG/M metagenome (GOLD analysis project Ga0209489, IMG submission 187527) | Root nodule microbial communities of legume samples collected from California, USA - Siratro white BW (SPAdes) (version 2) | ecosystem: Host-associated > Plants > Roots > Nodule | place: USA... | reverse complement strand
AAATGTCCTTGCTTCTTACAGAAATGACATTTGTCATTTTTCTTCTGGATTTTTGTAGAGGACTCTATAGTCTTTAATGGTCCTTTACCCTTTCCATGTTTCTTATAAGCTTTCTTTCCAGCTCCCTGATTATTCACATAATGAACGGAGCGGTTTCCATGATTCTTAAGTCTCGTCTCCTCTTGAACTAACATACTGTGCAATTCATGCACATTCCATTTATCTTTCATGGTGTTATAGTTCATCTGAAAAGGACCATACTCAGACGGTAATGAGTTCAAAATGAATTGCACAAGAAAACTCTCATCCACTGTCATTCCGAGAGACTTAACTCTTGCTGCAATATTTGTCATCTCAATGGCATGTTCATGCATAGTACGAGAACCATCAAATTTCATAGTGGTTAAAGTACTCATTAATGTCCCAGCAAGAGACTTATCAGCAGTCTGGGAGCGCTTTTCCACAAATTTCATAAACTCAGTTGCACTTTCAGTTTTGGGAAGAGCTGATTTGATATTATTTGCTATACTCATTCGCATAAACATTAGACTAAGTCTGTTTGACCTTTCCCAGACTTTATAATGGGTTTTCTCTTCAGTGCTGCTTGCATCAGTAATAGCAGCAAGCTTTTCAACATGAAAAAACCGTATCAAGATCTAACACACCTAAGTGAAATTGGACTTGTTCACTCCAATCAGAGAAATTCAACCCATTGAATACTAGAATACTGGAACAGACATAGCTTGCGAATGTAAAGACAAAGGAACAGATACTGCAATAACACATACTTAACATTAATACTTTGAGTCATACATTAAACAAATTTCAATCAACAAACAGACATTATATGCATACTAATGTTCTCCTTTGGGTGATACATTAATACACAAAACATAATGATGCTATAATATTATTATTTGGTAAGACATATGCACTAATTAGAAAAACTTACTATCTTTGGATATATAAATAAAACTAATAATACATACTCACTACCAACAATCATGTCCATTAATTATAAGAACAACTAATCAACCTTTGGGCGATCCATAAATGTCTTATAATAATGAACTTCAGTTAACCCATACATCAATTATTTATAATTTAGCATCCATTATATGGGTAATTGAAATAAAACTATCATTAATTTGGAATTATAATAAAACATAAAGATTTGATCACTTTGGTGATTTCAAATCTATCATACAAATAATTCCAATAAATAAAATTATCAATAATTTGGAATTAAAATAAAACATGAAGATTTGATCACTTTGGTGATTACAAATCCATCATACAATTAATTCCAATAAAATAATCATTAATTTAAAATTAAATAAAATATAAAGATTTGATATTGATTACAAATCTATCATAAAATTAATTTTAACAAATCAATCAATTCATAATTAATTAATTATCATTAATGCAGCAGAAAATAATTATGAAAACATTATAGCCACTTTTAAAAATAAAAACTTTAAATCATAAGCAGTGGCTACCATAATTAATTTGGATACAGGTGCAGCCAATTTAATTCACATAATGGTGATTCATCCAAATTCACTTAAGATGCAATAAAATCTTCAACTTCCAATGGGTCCATGAAAACTTTTATCATTACTTTATTATATCACTTTAATGCACTTTTAAGGAAAATATCGTAAAGTGGTGCAGCTATGCAGTCTTGTGCCATGCGGAAAACAAAATTGCAATTGCTATGCATTAATGGCTCTTGATCCATATAAGGTGCATGCGGAAAAAACAAAATTTCAATTACTATGGAATCATAAAGGCTACCACACATATTCAGTATCAATTCAATTTTCAATTAATTTGAAAATCACATAGGCTTCACATAAGGCACATAAATAAGAGAGAGAAGAAGCATATTATGAGATTCAAAACAGTAGGCATCTATTAATTCAAAAATCCCTAATTTAAATTTAGGGTTTATCAAAATTGGGAAAAAAAATCATAATTGGAGAATCATAAATTCAAGCAACCATGTGCTCTGATACCACATGTAAGTTTAAACATAATAGGAATAATCAATCATAAATATTCCACAGGATTTTAGAATATATGATTCTCACATAATAGATAGTGAGAGAGACTTACCTTGATCCATGAGAGATCTTCTTTATTCTTTTTTCTTTATTCTCCTTTGACTCGATCTATCTCTTTCAGTCACTTTAATCTACACACACGTTATTGATGGTATATTATGTAGAACTCTCTCATACTACAGAGACAGAACCCTATATCTTTATATAACCAATGTCCATCAAATTGGTTACCATCGGTTATTATAAAATAATAACCAATTTCTATTAATTTGGTTATTATCAATAATATTTGTAACAGACTCCCATCAAGTTAGTTACCATCATATAATTATGAAATAAACAACTTCTCATAATTATCAATACGTCCTTTTATTTTATTAAATTACATATAGGCCATAATGATATTTCACATGAGTCACGTTATGGAATAATTTATTTATTTTTTAACATTATGTTCATATTTATATTGATATTCATATTCGTAGTTTTTGTTTTTTCTTTTAGGAGGAGGAAGATGCCCCTTGCACCAATTCACTACTTCAACAAATGCCGAATGGATAAGAATAAGTGTTGGTTTCCTATTTCTACGTTTAAGAATATGATCATTACAATGCCTTTGAAAAAACCTTTTTTTTTTCAGTGTTAATCTAGCCAGAGAAATTTGATTTTTATTGGAGAGAATAGTTACAAAAAACTTAAAACACTGTTGTTTTGGATAAAAAAAAAAAAAACATTGATTGGTACTTTGAAATGAAGAAAGTGTTGTGTGAAGTTAAGTAATGCATGAGTATATTTTGAAGTGATTTTGTTTTAGGAAATAACAATAATTAATTTGTTCATTGTGGTGGATATACATGTTAGCACTTTTCCTTCTGTTTGCATTAGATGATAGTATCTCAGGAGTTATGTGTCACATTCTGCAATTGCATTAAAGCCTTGCATTTGCTTAAAGCTTATATGGAAGTTCAAGCCACGGCTGCTATAGGATTCTATTTTACGTTTACAACTCTTGTTTTGTTCTATAATGACTTTCATATCCTTTCTTTAGTCATACATAGCTCCTTGCTTCTTTAGGTTTCCATGAGAACATTGTGGGATATTATTCTTGGTGGTCTGAAAATGTACAACTGTGTATTCAGTTGGAGCTATGTGATCACAGCTTGTCCATTAGAACTTTCCCAGCATTGCTTACTGAACGGCATGAAAATAGAAGCTTTGTATCAGGTGAGCCTCATTTTATATACACTCCATTAGACAAATGATCCATCTGGTCATTGAATGTATGAGAAATCTGATTAAGTTTCTTAATCTGTAGAACATACAAATGGATCCATAAATATTGTAGTTTAATGACAAAGTAGTTCCAAATACTGTCAAATTGATTCTTAAACTGTAAAGTCGCACAGAACTTAACAATATGACTCAATTGCCTAACTTTTTCGTTCTTTTGAAGACTAAACTAGCAGCACTCATTTGCTATATAAGACCAAAATTGTCATTTACTCATGTCTCCTTACCCAGGAATCATTTCAGAGTAATATCATATAGTGCTAAAAAGATTTGTTTGGGCATACTGTAACATCTAGAAGAATTGTTTACCATGCTTTGGTTGTTATTTAGGTATTCAAATATTGAAAATAATGCTGCTGCTGCTGCTAGTGTCATAATTTCATGTTTGTTTTGGTTGACTTAAGGAGTTTTTGGTGATTCACTTATAGGTCATGCTTCTGCTACAGAGATATTGGGAAATCCAATACTTAGAGGGGCCCTTAAAATGACATAAGTCTGATAGGCCCATGTGTAATGTAATGGCCAACTTTGTGTCTAGCTTGTATATGCCCATATGCTATTAAGCATAGTTTTTGGAATATGCATATTTTGGATGTGGTCCACATTTTCTTCTGTTTTGATACATATTCTGAATGCAATGGTCTTGTCAGACATTTGCAGGACATTGTAATGGATTGCAGAAGTGTCTAAATGGCAACGGCCAATGGAGAAGCACTCAAATCTAGGCACATTTGGCTAATATCTGATGGCACTTTTTATTATATCAGTGAATCTTACTGAGATTTTCAGAGTCTGTATATACATTCTAGAGATTTTTAAATTTTAAAGTAAAAGAAAACTTAGATTCTTCATTCTAGTTAACAAACCAACAAACCATGGATACGAATGCAGATGAATGTCATGTAATTATAATTTGGAATAGTTTCAAACGTAAAATGTGTTAAAAATTTGTCATTCTAAAGTGATGTAAATGACATTGTGTAATGCTTATTTCGATATTATGTAAAATAAGCATTTTATGGATGATTAGATATTTTAGAAAAAGATGTTTTCAATATCAAGTTTGGAATAATGTTTATACCATTCTAGATTTGTGAATGGAAAATTTTCAAATTTTGAAGGTTCTAAAAGAAAATATAGGATGAGAGACTTTAAAACAAATTTAGGTAGTTGCTTCAACATAAGTTGTGGTAGATAATAAATTAAATTATCAGGCTATCTTTATTTTTATTTTATTAATTTTTATTTATTTATTTTGAATATTGAAATAAATGGAGAGTTTAAATAAAATATTATCAAACTTATAACATAATCTAAAATATGTTGTTTGAAATAATTTAGATTTAGATGTGTCCAAAATAAAAGTTTTTATAAGTAGATGTTAACTACAAAATTTAATACAAATAGTTTATAGATAGAAAAATATCTTCTTCCATTTATAAACTTTATTCTTTCTTCATTTTGCAACTTGATATGCTGTCCAAAACTAATTCATTTGAATTCAAAAATCAAATGCAATAAAATAAAATTTTTAAATAAAAATTGTAACACCTCACAAAATTAAAATTAAAGCTTCTATTAAGACAATTAAAGTATTAACATCATGTATATCTTACAATACTCCATAGTTAACATGCATCAAGATTACATAATAATCATAATAATGCTAAACTGAAATTTTAAAACATATTTACAATATCAGATACAAGTTTTCAAAATATAATAATATTCCTAACAGCATCTTTCAACCTAGATGATCTCCCAAATATCCATCTGCAGCACTATTTGTTCCCGTGTCAAGACACGATCATCACAGATAATCAAACACAATATAACCAAAAGCAAATGGTAAGCTAACCAAATTTTAACAAATCAAAAACATTCAATTTCATGTATCATCACAATATAAGAATCTAACACACTACAAACATGACTCTACTACCGGAAGACTTGTGCATTGAATAGACTCTGAGATACGCACCTGTCATACATATCTGTGAATCATCAATCATGTATGACAGGGTTAGTCCTCCTGAGACTTTTTCTAACCAGCTATGTTTCAAGCTGTAGTTCAGATCTCCTTCGACTCTCACCGCCTAGTAATGATCATCTATTTGATTCCTATTACTAGTAGAGTCAGCATATCAATCGTTATTGATCAGGACCTTAGACAATGCACTTCCTAATTAACCAAGACATGGGTGTTTTCTTTCCTGAAAACACTATGCCTAGGCTTTGACCAACTTTATCAACACTTTTAACAACATCACATCACAATATAGATCTCTACTCATGTATTCATTCACTTTTAAATTTCAATCTCAATATTTAAAGAAGTCACTAAACCATCAATATAATTAAACTTAAATTATCAATTAATGTATTTTATTAAATACATACATTGTATTCCAAAAGAGTTAAATAATCGGAAACAAAAGCCAATTTTTTTTTTAGCTTGAGCTAGCCCAATTTTGCTCGGGCTAAAATAGCCCTCGCCTGAGCGAAAAATTTATCGCTTGGGCGAAAATAGTCCAAAGAACATGGTCTTTTTTTTGCCTTAACGAAAATACTCTAGCCTGGGCGAGAATACCTCATTGCTTGGGCGAAAGATTTCTCGCTTAGGCGAAAACACTCCAGAAAGCACACTTGCTCCAGGGGCTTTCTGCCCTGGGTGACTATACCCTCGCTTGAGTGAAACTACTTTCTCGCCTAGGCGAGGAACTTCCCGCCTGGGCGAGATGCTGTTGCCTGGGCGAATTATGTAGAAAACATAAGTTATCAAACAATTTATGCAGTTTTTACTACCACATAGCTACTACACATGTCTCAGATGACTAACTTAACTAGGAATTCAACTTGCATTCCATCAATTTCCACATGCTCATCATGCGTACCAGAATGAATAAACTATCACAAACTCAACTTAAATTTCATGTCAGCAAATAAACCATCACAAATGCATTTTCACAGATATATTTTGAATGAAACCCTAACTCACAAACAAATTGGAATCAAGTAAAATGCAAGTCAGCTTCCCTTACCTGAATTGCACTAGAAGTTATTTCTACAGCCCCAAAGCCTAAGATCTTCAAGAACTCGAATCTGCACTAAAGGACCTCTGATCAACGATCAGACTAAAGCACTAGGGAACTGAGCTCACAAAGGCACTATCTGATAACTCAGAGGCCACATGCAAGCTCATAAGGTAGAGGAAAACGAAAACCTAAAAATGGCTCTAAGGGAAGAGGGTAGAAAATGAACTTACTCTAACGGAGATTCTGATCGAGTAGACTTGCTTTATTCTCCGTCGGGAGTCCAACTGTGAGCTCCGCTTGAGAAACTGATGAGGTACGGAAGCGGAGACTTAGAGAGAAGTCAGAGAAAAAAGAGAGGTAGGGATTTTAGAGAGATGATGACTCGAGTGGAAATGAAACTTGACTACTTACTTTTTCTATAAATACGCGTTTTCAGTTTAATAATATAATAATCAAGTGTTCATTCCACTTCTACCATTTATTCTCAAATGACAGATTTTCTAAATTGTTACAAAAATAACAATTCACTAGTCATTTAATAAATTAATTAATTTATCATTTTTTAGAAACTAATATTTTAAGTAAAACTTTGTATTAAAGTTTATTTATTTTACTTCAAACAATAATTAAAAATAATGTGAGTTCAAAAATTAAATACAATAAAAATAAATACTTTTAAGTAAAAATCACAATTCATATAAAAGTATAATAGTTATTTAATGAATTAATTAATATATCATTTTTCAAAAACCAACACTTTATATAAAATTTTATAATAAAGTTTCTTTATTCTACTTCTTGTGTGTAACTAAAGATCTTCCTCAAATGCACTCGACTTTGAGAAAATTACAGTGCTTCTTTAATCATAATTTTTTATACTTAAAGTTAAATAAGTTATCTCACAATAAATTTTTATGTTAATTTTATTCAACTCTCTTCACCCGAAATTTTATATATAACAATATTATTATTAAAATTCAAAATTCAAAATTTAAATTAAATTAAAACAACAAAATTGAATAAAGTTAATGATAATAAAATGTATAATCAACATTTACAACAAGAAAGTTTTACATTAATTTTATTAATGATTTAGTGCCACATTAATTTCAATAAAACAAAAATAAACATTATTAGAAAAAGTTTACATTAACAAAAGAATAAATATTTAAATATAATGATTAGTATATGGATTTTAATGGTTATAACAAAATTTTATTTTATTAAAATTTAAAAGAGTTAATCGTGTAATATAATTAATTATTTCTTCAAAATCAAATACATTAAAATCAACATCATTAATTTCAATAATTTAAAGTACACATAATTAATTTATTAAAAAAACATGTAAACACTAGCTAAACAAACATATATAATATTCAAATTTACTACATACTCTAAACAATAGTATACATGTAGAAAAATGAACTACGATAAGATATTTCACCATTTAGCATAATTCTTTTAAAAACATAGTTGAATTATCCCCCATATCAATCTAATCATCTTTAAATATTTCTTTTCCAAAATTAAACCATTAAAAACTTTTTCATATTTATTTCTAACTCATGATTTTTTCATACTCACGTCACATAATAATTTTACTCAAAACATCATTCGAGTTTATATCAAATAAAATTAAATCTTAATATACTCAACAATCTATTACAAACTACTTCTTAATTGAAGAAATTTGAATATCATAAAAACAAAACAATCAATTGAACAAATTTTAGAAATCACTATTAACTAAATATGAACTTTATTAGTCAAATATTTGTAGAAATATATTTTATTTCCTAATTTATCCAACATCATTCTAAATCTATTTTTTTAAAGTTATGTTATGAATCATATTTTTTTAAGATACTAGAAACACTCAATCTAAAATTTTGAAATAACATTGTACAAAAAATTTTTCTTAGAGGATGTTATATGAAAACGTTTTAGGCTGAGTTTAAGAGGGGGGTGAATTGAACTTTGAAAGATTTTTCCTAATTTAGACTTTTGAAAATAGTTTTCACAATTTGAAAAAATTTAATGATTCTTGGTGCTAAAGATATAAGATGCAATAAAGAAATAAACTGATTCAGACCACGAATGAACCAATTTGTTTTACAGACAAATAGAAATTTTCAAACAACACATACAGCAGATTCACAATCACACACCAGATTCACAACAGCACTTTATGCATATCAAGTTCACACAGTTTCAAAAGCAATATTACACTGAGAACTGAATAACACAAAATTCCAAATTTGAATGAGAGCAAAGAAGAACAAAATTACAAAATACCAATTTGAAACACCTAACACAGCTCTATATTGATTTTAGTCAATATTAATAAATCTGATAAAGTTTCGTAACACCAGCAATTAATACAGATTTGAGAATTATTCAGAATACAAATTCAATTGTCCAGTTATGCTAAGAATACAGAACCAGAACACAACTTCTGCAGTATTACAACAATTCAGATAGAGGTTCAATTCTTTAAAAAGTCACAGATACAAAATCTTATATGTAATACAGCATTTGAAAAGAAACAATATGTTAAGCAATATTTCTTTGGCAACTACAACAAATTTATCAGAACCAACAAAGAGTTCAAGTTATAATGAACAATTCAATTTTCAGCAGAGAACTTAAACCAGTTTTATCAAGATTACCATAAATTAATTCAATCTTTCAATTAAATTCAATGTGCAGCTCAAGAACAATACAGAATTGAAAGAGAAGGGTCAAGAATAATAGAACACAGTCAATTATATTGGTTCACCCTTCCTCAAGGGCTACGTCCAGTCTCCTTTGCCACTCAAGCAAAGAAAATTTCACTAACTTTAATCAATTGTTTACACACAAATAATTACACAATTCTTACTTCCCGTAAGAATCAAACACCCACTGAAATGAGCACCTACTCCCCGTAGTCCCCACTCAAATCAACAATCACACACAGGCTAAACCTATAGCCTACAACAATACACAGAGTTTCAACAGTTTCACAGATTTGCAATCAATTTACACAAATATTGAAACAAAAAGGGATCAAGAATGGAAAAGAAAAGTAAAACTCCCGGATTGACGCGCAGAAGAGGCCTTTGCACAGTGTTGAAGAACTCCAATAGCACAGAATGGTTCAAACGTTACTCTTCAACAAAAAGCCTCAATCGATTTTCCTCAAGAACTCTCAATTTCACAAAAGTGTTTCTCACTGGTTTTTCTGCTGTAATGATTCTCTATTTTCGTATCTATGTTATGGTACATTTTAGAAACCTCACTGTTTTTATAGACGAAAAGGCGCCAAATCAATTTTTCAAAAGACCGTTAATTCAGTTCTGTCAGGCATCGAATAACTCGATTTCATGAAAACAGGAATCGCTTTATTTGAGCCCAGTGCAGTATTTAAAAACCAGTTTAATCCAAAACTTGGCTAACTCTTTAGTTTAAAATTTTAAACACTTTTAGACCTTTGTGCTATTGGATTTCTCCTTGACTATGCATAGGTTCTTTGCCAATCAAGCCTAAACCCACTTACACCAGACTAAGACCTAAACCACATCCAATTGCTTGCTTGCTTTGCCTTGTTGGACATGTCTTGTATGACTTCATCAAATTATTAGTCTTGTGAAAGTACTAATATTATAGTTTTATCTATTACAAAAGTTGGGTACATGAAAGGTATCTAAACATGTAAGAAAGCTATCTAGATTTAAAAGTTAATAGAAAAACTCAAACACATGGAACAAAAGATTGTTGTAGTTAATAGAAAAACTCAAACACATGCAACAAAAGATTGTGTTTTATGATGCTGAGAATGTCTTGCAAGAAATTTTTTCTTTCATTTGATGACAAACACATAATTATACTATTACTCTTTGTTTGAACAGTAGTAGAAAAAGTGTAGATATGAAAAAAAATCACTCTAAAAAGATTATATGGGTGGATTTTGCTTAATGAAAAGATAAATAATATGGATGATAAAGATGATTTAACTAATTTATTAAAATCTTTATGTAAGAGAATGTGAGAAAATAAATTTATATTAAAGAGATTGTACTTTAATATTCTTTTCTTATTATAAAAAGGAATTACACAGTTTCTTTTCTTTTCTATTTTTTTTAGATGAGAAAAAGATTAAAATAAAAAACTATAATTTCTCTTTTAAAATAGTTATATTTTCTTATTTTCTAGAGAGAATTATAAAAAAAAATACTGTCTTTTTTATTTTTATCTCTTTTATTTTAATGGTAACTTATTATGTTATTACTAGGCTACATAACACTTTCTTTTTCAATGAAAGGGTAATGGGTTAGTATACCAATTAACAAAAAAAAATTCAGAAAAAAAAAAAGAGCATAAATAGCACTAACTCGCTATAATTGGGCTGTGCCTCTGAATCCGTCGCTCACAATGAAGCTGCCTAACTGTGAGCCTGTGACTCTCTGATTGTGCTTGTCTCTTTTGATTAGATAATGATTAGCTGCTAGATAAAGGTGTTCATAGCTTTTCACATTTTTCCTTGTCCTGTTTCTTTTGCTGGATTCACCTTTTGCTATGATTTTGTTGCCTTGCAAAGCAATGCACCCTGTGCAAAATCAGAACATCAATGCTAACTAACTGTTTGTGGGTCTTGAACGCATCAATGCCACAGGATTGAACATTATATATTTTTTTAATCTCTAATCTGCTTCTGTTTTCTACATCTCTGTTCTGTTCTGTCTCTTTGGCCACAACTTTCCTTTACCTTTCACAGAACACAGAGTGGAAGTTCCACTTTTTAGCTCCTTTTCTTCTCATCAATGAAGAGACTCAATAACTCAAACACTATGGCTACTTCCCTTTCCATGTGCCCATCAAAAGGTATAGAAATCATTAAAATAATCCCTGACCCTTCTCTCTATTTGCTTCCTTCTTCTGCACCACTCATTCCTCAGATACCCTTTTTCACAGCATAATTCTCATCCACCCACTTGAGTGAAGAATGGACCAATACCAAAAAAATCTCTTCTTTTTTTCTGGGGTGTGACAAGTTTTCCATTTCAACAATTGTGCATGCAGGTTTGAATGAGAGGAAGGAAACTCAGGGCTACAGTGAAGAGTTTCAGGCAATGCTAGATAGACTAGACCAAGAAGACAGCTATGAAGATTGTAGCTTAGTGTTGGAGAAGAAAAGGAGGCTGAATCTTGACCAGGTGAAAGCCTTAGAGAGAAACTTTGAATTGGACAACAAGCTTGAGCCAGAGCGCAAGTCAAAGCTTGCTGAAGAACTTGGTCTTCAACCAAGACAGGTTGCTATTTGGTTCCAAAATCGTCGAGCTCGTTGGAAAACCAAGCAATTGGAGAGAGACTATGGCATTCTCAAGTCCAATTATGATGTTCTCAAGGTTGAGTACAATAATCTTGAACAAGACAATGAGGCTCTCAGTATTCAGGTACAACAAAAACTTTGATTGCAAGCAATAAAAACAGCATTTAATTAAGCTTTGGTTAGCTTGATCAAATCACTACTCTAATCATCTTCTTACTTTGATTGCAAACCCAGTTGGATTTCACTCCTTGTTTGACTATTGTTTTGAAAAATATTTGTTTTTTTTCTAAAATTACCAATAAAAGGTGTGACTTTTAGAAACTGATACTGTTGATCAGCACAGAAAAAGAGAAATATAGCAAACTTTTTCAATTGTCTCACTATTTTGGTTGTTAAAATATTTATATTGGGAACACTTTCTAAAATCTTGATTACTTTTGAAACAAAAAAGTGAGAAGGAGTTCAAGCATGTCCTTAATGTGCAGATTTTGAGGTATTTCTTGTGGTCCTTGGTGTGTGAACTACAGGTAAGAGAATTGAAAGAAAAGTTGTTGAGAGGTAAAGCTGAAAGCAATGAGTCAATGAAAGAAGAATCTCCCATTTCAGAGGTAAGAGACAGAGGAGCATCAGAGAGCAATTCAAATGGTGTGATTAAGGAAGAAAGCAATGTTGATTCTGCTTTTTGTGTGAATGATGGATCTTTGCCCAGTTCAAGCTCAGTGTTCCAATACTCTGATTCAAAAGGGTCACCTGATAAAATGTTTCAGACTCAGTTTATCAGAATGGAGGAGCAGAATTTCTTTAGTATCAATGAGTTCTGTTTCTTTTCAGTTGATCAATCCCCTACCCTGTAATACATCATATGCATAATCATTCAATAGCATTGCCAATGCATAGACTTCATAATGTCTCTAATTTCAAATTGATTGGCTTCAAGTAATGGCTAAATAAAATGGGATTTATGTTTTGTGATCCTTAAAAAATAGGACTTTTGTAATAGAAAAGACTTTAAATCATACAAGATTCATTATAGTTAATGATGTATTCCCTATTTGTATTGTGACTACCAAAAAACAGAAACAAACAAATTAAAAGAGTTGATTTTTTAACCAATAGTTATGGAAAAAGAATGTGAAAAGATTTGAATTGATTCACCTCTCAAAAGTGCAACTATATTTGTAAATTCAATCACTTTTGCATTTTTTTTTTTCTTTCTTAACATGGGGTGGGAGAAAATTTTCTTCACATAATGTTTTCTTTCCTTAAAAGTATAAAACAAAATGTTCAAAATGAATTACATTTCCATTGAGGGAGGTCCCCATTAATGAATTTGGCAAGGGAAAAGTTGAGCTTTAGTGTGCAAGGAGACATTTTAGATGAAGAAAAGTGGCTCATAGTCATATAGCAGACTGTCCCATTACTAACTTTTGTGCTTTCATATTCTTTTTCTCAGTCAGATCTCAGATGGGTGATCACAGCATGTGGTAGGTGAATCTGGTGAAATCATCCTCACCTTTTGCAAACTAATTTCTTACACAACCACAATGCTACTTCCTTATGCTTTCATTTTCCCACATGCTTTTGCTTCTTTGCTTCTTCTAGCTCACATCATGCATCTTTTGTCTTTTCTTCAATCTCTCTTTCATGCCTCTCAAAGTCCTATGCTTTGTTCAACAAAGGGGAGAGAAATATGTAATTTGGAAATAAGATGCTAGAACAGAAATAATTGAAGAAATAAAGTAAAAAACAAATTGTTTTTTAAAGAAGAGACTACACAAATTATTATCTTTTTCACTTTTTTGAAGTAAATACAGCCTTAGGGAAACACCAAGATAGAAAATAAAAAAGGAAGTAAAAATTAAAAAGAAGTCGAAAAAAATACAAAATTTCTGACATTAAAGAATCAGTAATGGTACAAGAGAGTTGTTTCACAAATAGTTTTTTTCTTTTTTTGTGTAATTCTTAAAAAGAGTTTTTTTTTTTCTAGTTTTTTCTTAAAAAGTACAGTCAGTTATTAGTTTTCATAAATATGAAAGTTAAATTCAATTAACAAACCACTATCAATATTAATCTTTGGATATATCAGTATACAAAATGAATACAGTGGCGTCACAGTTTTTAAAAATTGGGATATAGTCTTTTTTTCAATTTCAAAGAATGACATTTTGATCCTTATTTTTCATAGACAAATAGTTAAGAAAGAATATTTTTTTATAAAACAAAATACAAAAACATTTACACTTGTATATGCAAAGCAATTACTATTAATTCAAAATAGAAAAAAAAATCATGGCGAGCATGAAAATTTTCATAAAAATAGTCGGTTGAACTTTTCAGAAAGACAATTACAAATTCAATATATATTTCGTATTAACAAATAAGCATTATGAACTTTCATTCTCAAAAAAAGTAATGCTAACTTTTTTATCTATTATTATTAAGAATTTTTTTTTAAATCGTTTTTGTTGTAACAATTTTTATTAATTTTATCTCTATTAATATAACTCATTTTATTAGTTTACTTTCTATAACTATTTTTTTAACTCAATTAACTACTTATAATTAAAATATTATTTGATAAAATTGTAAAATTATTCATTTTATAATTAGTTTTATAAAAATATTATTTATTTTAATAATGATAAAAGGACATCCGCTTTCTACTAATATTAAAAAAATAGTTAATTAAAATTTATCTTCAAACAATTCATAAAAGCAGTAAACAAATTCATAGAAAATATATTAAAACATTTGCTTTTAATTAAGAAATATAAAAATTGGTTTTCCAACTGTAATAAACTACACAATAATATTCACTTAATCTTTTATGTGAAGAAAATTTCCACACCTTCTAAAGTAAAAGCTCGTGTTTCAAAATGCATTTTTTAAGTCAAAGTCTTGCTTCTTGCCGAATCTTGTTTCCAAGACAACTCAAAAAGATGTTTATTTTTTCAAAAAATCTTAAAAAACGAAAGAAAGATAACTTATTATTTTCTCCCGACAAACTCTGGTTTATTCCACGTTATCATAGAAAAACACAAATTATTATTTATTTTTTATTTTCTTTAGTTTATAATTACAAGAATTAAATTAGAAAAAAAGATTTTTTACTTGTTTTCATATAGATATATACAGAGAAACAGATGAATACACAGAGTAATTAATGAATGATGGATAGAAATATCTCATTATTATATTTCTAATCAAATAACTTTTCATTTTATATCAATTTTTTTGAGGTATGCAAAAATATTGAGGAATAAATGCAAGTTGCGTAATAAAATCTTTCATTTTCTAATGAACAGTTAATCAGCATATGATTAAAACATCTATAAAGGGGCTATTAGAAAAGTAAACAAAAGTTTAAGGCCACAGCTTCAAGTAAAAATAAAAACGATAAATAAATTATGCTTTAATTATAAAAAATAAAGTATACTTTAATGGTAATTGTCAAATTCATCATTGAAATTAATAAAAATAAATCCTAAAATTATATATTTTTAATCAATTCAGTTCTCAAAATTACAAGAAAAAATAAATTAATCCTTAAAATAAATAAAATAACGAAACGATCCTTAAAATTGTAATTAGAAAATTGTTCTTCAACTGTTTTAATTCACCAGTGACATATAAACATAGAAAAAATGTTCAATATAACCAAGGTTCAATTTGTTGTAAGAAAATAAGATTCAATTCGTTTTATCATCATAATTTTAAAACTAAAATTGACCATTAATTTATAATTTTAAACACTATTTCGTCGTCTTATTTATTTGAGAATCAATTTGAGTGTCTATTTTTAATTTTAAATGCCAAAATTCATTGAGATATACAATTATACTTTTTCTTGAATTTTAAACAACCAATTTCATGTACTACTATAACTTTACGATTTAAATCCATACATTTTTATGATGAAAATTATACCAAAACCATAGTTATTTTAGAAAATCGCAATTTACTTAAAATAGAATAATAGTATAATGATATTTAGATTCTACTTGAAATGCCCAAATCAAATTTTAGTTTCTATAATTTAAAAAAAAAATTAAACTAGGAAAAAAAAAGTTAATTTAATTTTTCATTAACTTAAAAGCTACAATAATTTACTCTTTTTAACTTGAATTAAACATAATTAAACCTAATAAAACAGTTAACTGTAAATAGTTGGTTAGGGTTGGAGTTAATAAGGGGTAGGAAGATGATAGAATTAGAGTAGCTAGGAGAGGAAAATAGGAGGAGAATAGTAAGTGAAATAGAAAGGACAGTGAAGCAATGAAGAGATGGAAGTGTGAGGAAGAAAAAGATGATGAATTTGGAAGAGAAAGAGGAGCAAGTGATGGAGGTGATTTGAGCAGAGGTCATTGTCCCACTTTTGTGCATGTTAGTGGGAAAGAGAGAGTCTATAAAGTTGGCTACCACACCATACCTATTCATCAATGTTTAGCTTTTGTCAGAGGTAGGACCCTTCTTTTCTGCCATCTTTGACTCTTCTCAACCTGCTCACAAATTAACCTATATACAAATAAATGGTGTTTGGTTGTTCTTTCCTTGTCTAGAGCAAATAAATGCACAAATTTTTTCCCAACAGGTGCACCCTTTGTAGGAATGGCAGGGATTGTTATTTAAGGTGAGAATGTAGTTTGAGAGGCTGAAATTTAGGAGTTGTTTTGTACTAGACTCTTGGAAAATTTATCCGTTGGAAAACTAAATTCTGATGTTGTTTTTCTCTGGGAAAATGAAGAAAAATTAAAGAATATTTTTTTGATAAATCTTATTACGGGATATTATTTAAAAATTAAGAGAGTTATATTATTAATTATTTTTTAAAATTAATAAAAATTAATTATTATTGATATAAATAATTAAAATACTTCTTAAAGTGCGTGAATTATACTGGAATTTGTTTTCAGGTAACTGATTCATGAAATACCATATTATTCTAAATTTAAAAGGGACTTTATCTTATTTTATTTACTTCTATTCTGTTATTATAAGTTAGTATTTGTATGATTTTATGAAATGGATTAGTCAAGGTATACGCGTTAGAGTACTATTTTACTGATTTAGGTTATATTTAGTTCTACAGATCGATTTACTCGGACGGATGAGAAGTAGGAAAAGTGAAAAAATTGATAAATAAAAAATTGTTAAAAATAAAAAACGATGCTAAAATTTATACGGTTCATTTTTTCTTATGTGGAGCACAAATTTGAAAGAAAAGTTGTTTTAAAATATTTTTAAATAATTAATTTAATTATTAATATATTTATATAATAATAAAATTACAAATTATTGTAATAATTAAAATAAATTTAAAAATTAATAATTTAATTATGTAATATATTATAATAATATCATAAATTTAATTGATAATCGATTATATATATAATATAATCGATTATACGTTATAAAGTTAACATATAATCAATTTTATATATATATATATATATATATATATATAAATATATAATTATTATATATTATAATATTAACGTATAATTAATTATATATAATAAATTATGTAATTAATTAATTATATATTATAAAATAATATTAAATAAAATTTATATATTAAATTAATAT
>Ga0209489_107043_pt1 | contig 17297 bp, 8 predicted proteins | sample SiratrowhiteBW_FD_187527 | JGI IMG/M metagenome (GOLD analysis project Ga0209489, IMG submission 187527) | Root nodule microbial communities of legume samples collected from California, USA - Siratro white BW (SPAdes) (version 2) | ecosystem: Host-associated > Plants > Roots > Nodule | place: USA... | reverse complement strand
AAAAAAAAAAAAAAAAACGTGAAGATTCTAGATAAGCAAACAAAATGATCAAACTTAACAATGAAATGTGACAGTTGTCATTTTCTTTTTCATGTATTTCTTTTTGTCAATCACAAGTGGCCTTTCACACCTCTGGGTGTAAAGAATATATGACGCACAGATACAATGGATATCGGATATCATACAAGCCTAGTATGGTGATATAGGAAGCAATACATCCCGGGTATAAATTCAGATTTGTATAAAAATTCATAAAGCATATACCAAACATATAACTATCCTTCAAATCCAAATTAAAAACATGCTTCTTCGATATTAGAAAAAAAAAAATTATAAAGTGTTACCTATAAAAAGGAACAGTACCAATCTAATTCCCTTCAGCAATATCCTTAAAGAGGATAGGCTCCATTTCTATTTCAATACGAGAAAAGGTTCCACAGCTTTTTTTTAAACGCTTTGATACTTCACAAATACATATTAATGAAGTATTGGTATATGGATACACAAAGAAAACGCAATCATTTGTAAGGGATATTTTGGATTCATAATCAAATCAAGTATATCGTTAACTGCAAGTGCAGCAACATGTGAACTAGAGCTGATTGATAAAAGGTTGCATGTGAAGGACATGACAAATAGTAGAATACAACATCATAACAATTATGTCCAGTACTCCAGTTACAGTATATTACCTTCAAAACAGGACGCAAATAGAACATTCCAGGAAACAAATTATCAAACTGGAATGTCCCTCCAGTCCCTGATACTGAGTTGTTTCTATAACCATTGTCACCACTCAAAGATAACAGAACAGAAGGAATGGGCTCTTCAGCATTATCTTTGTGATGTATGTGTACTAAAATTTGACTAAGCTTCTGACAAGTAAAGGAATGAGGTGCAACTTGTTTTAAATGATATCCAGGCTGCAAATATAAACAAAAACAATAAATCAAACAATGTAAGAAACCAAGATGGCAATAGAAACATCACAGATAAGTAGAGAAACTGAATCTCTTCTAGTATTTTTTAAAAATAAGACATTAATTTTACTTAATTTGTTCAGAGAAAAGACACTACCTTTGAAGCCTCGACATTGTAACCGATATCATTGTACAAAGGTCCTGCCACATAGGAACCATCGGTACCAGTGGTTGTTTCAAGAACTAGTTCACCACTTTTAAGCGAAGTAATGCTGCTGGCTCCAGCAGCAAAAACTCTGATATGGACACCAGAAAGAGGAGGTGACACTGATCCTTCAATGTATGCACCCACTTGACAAGAAAATATAGGAATATAAGCTTGACAATTATCATCTGTCACTGTTACCTACGGAAAAGGATTTTGCAAATAAAACTCAGTTAGTCAGATAAAAATATCAGTAGACAAACTAATATTTTGATACTTACTTGATGTTCTTTCGGATAAAATAAAAGTTTCTTCTGCCCATCATTCCTATAACCAAAAAAGAACAAATCAATGGTATAAATTGGGTGGATAGTAGTGCTTGAATAAGTTTCATTTCAAAAGCTACAGAGAGGAGGGAAGGATAGGAAGGAAAAATGAAAATGAGTAATTAAAGTATTAAAAAACGCAGAATCACAGAATTGTGTGCATTATATGCACAATACACTAATAAACACCATGAAATCATAAAAAAAGGTAAGTTAATTTAAGTGTTTAACTTTAGAGGAAAACCGGACACATACAATACAATTTTAAGATTTATAACTTCGTTTTCGAGATATTGGATGTAACACCATAATTCAAAATAGCTTTTGAAACAGTTTGAAAGGAATTAGCAGTTAGAATAAAATAGTATCAATCCACTTTACTGTATTATTTTACAAGTTGTACACCGTCAATCCTTTCAGGATATATAGGCAAAGATGAAACGAGATAGTTGCTATTATGTATTCACACCATCGATTTTCTTTCTTGATCGAATCTGCTTCTACAAAAGCCATTAAAACTATAATAGAAATTTAATTGAAATTGTTCGAACAACCAGTAAGATTAAATATAAGTACCTAGAGTCCCAAGGAACAAAGGTAAGTTTTTCTCCTAGATTTCCCCAAACAGAATACTCAAATATAGCAGTATCTGTTTGATCTTTCGCATGGGACTTCAGTGTGGCTATAGCATGATCAATAACACCAGCTCCGTCATGTTTAATATCAACAACTATTTTCTCAGGCAATGCATCAAGTGAGTCTGACTGCACACTTATTTGTCCTTTAAGAAGATACTTTTCTCCAGTAAGGTGGATGGGCTACAAAAAAGGAAAATTATGGAAGAAAATCCTCAAAAGAACCAAATATAATAATACATGAAAAACTGAACAATGTAATCATGGATATCTGAATTCTCCATACCGATTGATTGGATGTATTAATTTTCACCGAGGAACTCCCAAAGAAGATACACGAGTCAGCAAAACTAAATTCATGTACACCAGGATGTTCTACACATATATGCTGGGAACCTTTCTGCAGATAAGACAAAAAGAACATAAATGAATTTTTGTGAAGCTTCAACTTACTAGTACTCTGGGTCCGCTATATTTGTTGTACCTTAATTTTCAAATTCACAATTGACCCATCTGGTTGAGCCAGGTAACCATCAACATTGTGAGTGGAGATAACATTGACCCAGTAGCCTTTTTGAACAAAAAGGATTCCTTCTACGTCCTCAGCACCAACATTTACATCTATGAAGCTTTGTTCCCAACACCAATTATCTTTGAAGGTGACTGACTCAGGGGAACTGTGTTTGACCTAAAACAAATATTATTACAGTGGCCAAAACACACAAATCAGAACTTTCCAGAAAAAACTGACATTGGACCAAAAGTATTAACAAATTAAAAAAAAAAATCCAGAAATAAAACTATAAACAACTAAAGAGATTCTACTAGAAAAACCACAAATAAGATGGGAATGCAAAATTAAAAAAAATAAAAAAAAATCAACCTCAAGCCTGTATTTTCCAGGAATAACATCTGAAAAGTGAAATTCACTACTCTCAGGGGTCAAGCTAATTGTTTTTCTCTCTCCGTTATGTTTCTCAACCTGTCTCACCAGAGTAACAGAAACAAATGGACCGCATTTTTCCTTGCAAGATACAGCACCATGAATATTGACCAGAGCCTACAATCGTAAGGAACATAATCAGAATAGAACAATAAAATCAGTCCCTATATTTGTGCGTAAAAGATCAAAAAGATTCCTAAAGAAAATGAAGAGGAATCAAACAAAAACTCAACAGTATAGAAAATCTATAAATAAATAAATAAATAAAATTCAAGTAAAAAAATGTATTCCATTATGTTGATATTCCATATAACAAATATGGCCAGAATATAACAAAAACTTGGGCCATTCTCTTCTCAAGGGCCACCTGGCTACATGGCTTTCTTGGTATAATATTAAGAAAAAACAGGTTCTACAATCTCCATATTCAAGATGAATGGTTCAGAATATGAAGGGGGTGATGAAATTTCACATCAACATTAGATATTATTAATGATTGAATCCCTTTGGCTTCTTCTACCGCTTACATTTACAGCAGACACTCAGGCACAGTTTTTCCTATAATATGTAATAAATATATGCCTAAGATGACATTTCTTTCTTTGTTGCTTTTTAAAATTATGATTGTTATTGTATAGTACAGCTTTCATAAGGCTGCTTTTTGGGTGTATGTCCTAGCCTAAGGGTTGAGTGTCATGGATTTAACTTTTCGTTATATTGTACTCTTTTTATATATAAAATATATATCAGCGGAGCAAGACACTAGCTGATTGTTTTATCATATCCAAATTCAAGTGCTTCTACTGATTTTACATTTACCGCACACACTTGGACACATGACATCTTTATTTGCAAGAATATAGAGAAAATGCATCAGGCACACAATCTTCATAAAATTCAGGTATCAAAGCAACGATACTCTGTTGCACATCATTGTTCTCTGCAATGTTTATGTTTTAGGATAATACCACATAGCGATAATATTCTGAGTCTTTTTCTGAGTGGTGCTAACAGTGAAATAACTGCCTGACGAAGTTTCCGATAGAATTCCTTTATATTTTCCGATAGCCTAGGTAAGTGCATCAAATCTGAGGCCTATGCAGAAGCAGCAAGTTCTGCCAAGGTTCTACAGAGCAGCATCCCTTTGACTGCTTCTACTTTTTTACATTTATTGCACGAGGCTCACTTTTTCCAATAATGCAGTAAATTAAGACCTTGGATGAGATATCTCACATCAACTATAGATATGATGAATATAAAGTGTATGAAAGCTTAAGCAACACTAACCTCAGGAACTAGATCTTATGATTAGGTTGTGTTTGGATAGAGTTTTAATATACCATGAAATAAAATTAGTTTAATGTCCATCATCTGTAAAACCTAGTGTTTGGATAATTATACAAGAAATTCAATTTTTGAAATATATCTCCTATTTTCTTTGCTTACAAATATTTTACAACCATTACACCACATTCACACACCATACTGCCCTCATTGACAACAACACCATAAACACACATCTAGCCACAAAAGAACATCATTGAGAATCATGTGAAATTTATTGATGTGAAACATACTAATATTGCTTAACAAATCATACAACCATATAAGATTGATCATCTCATGCTTAACTATATCCAAGGTAGTCAGAATGACAAGTTGAACCATAAGATTGTACGCTTCTATGATCTTCTTCACCCTCTCCCAGTTTGATTCACCTCTAGATTGTGTATTCCACGGATCGTGTGGGATCATTAGTGAATATCGAAACTCGCAGTGGCACAACACTTTTCTGTATTTCCTATTTGGCTCTTCATGGGTTAAGTTCACAATGTTGAAGAACCTATATCAACTAGAGATAAGACCAAATTTTGTATATAAATAGGTGCAAACTTCACCTTACAAGTTAGTTTTGTAGAGTTGGGTTGGACTTAAATTTCACGTTCTTAAAATGATATCAAAATCATTCAGAACTTATATTTGTTGGGTCTCATGTCAATCATTATCGGGTTTCCCTCTAGTCGCACACTCGAGATGTTAAGTTCTTGGCAGGAGGAGTTGTGTTGAAAAGCCCACATTTGGAGATAATGCCAAATTATAGTATATAAATAAGTAAATACAAATCTCACCTCACTAGTCAGTTTTATGGGTTTGAGTTAGACTTAAATTTCAATTCCTTAAGAATTATAATCTTCAAACTTTTGGACCCAATACCCCCATTCTTTCTTCTTTCTGCAAGTAATTTTCACCTTTTCCCATTTACTTTAAAACAACTTTACTGCACCCTCTTCTTTTTTTCATTTACCCCCCAAACTAAACCCAAAGCACCTTTGTAACAGCCCCCTGTTGCCACCCATAATAAACCATGCACTTCTCATATAACCCCCTTTTACCATCCAAAATAAACCTATGTTACCCCTCATAGAACTCCCTTTTACCACCCAAAATAAAGCCCTGACAACCCTTGCTACAGTCCCTTTCCCCCCCACAAATTACCTTTGAGCAACCCACAACAATCCTTAATTTCCCTCTTTTCTCAGTTTCAACTGTCCCTTCCAATACCCCTCATATACCTGTCAACACTCCCTTTTGCCTATAGTTTCAACATTACACTCACTCTCATCTTTTTCATAATTTTGTAGGATCTTACAACACTCATTTGCTCCCACTCATTCTTTTCATAATTTTGTAGGATCTTCCAAACCGTGTTACAATCTCTTGATTAATTATACATTTTCTTACATGATCTTGTGTAAGATCTCGATTTTGACTACCATGACTATGTCAATATAGGACTCTAATTTTGATTCCCCCCAATAGAATTCAGCATGATGATGCAGGAAAAAGGAAGAATAAACTAAGAACACAAGATAACCAATAGCTAATATGGGTGAAAAATTACTTGTGAAAATTCAATATTCAACAGGGGACTTTTGACCACAACATCAATATAAGATGGAGCAAACATGAGTCCAGCAGCATTCTCAGGAGTTGCAGGAATTGCTGACAACCGATATTCACCAGGAAGAACCTAGACGTAAAGCAAATAATTTGTATATCAGTACTGAGAAATGAACAATATAATTTCAGCAGATACTCTACAAACATCATTAAAGAAAAAAAAAATTATTTTAACAATAATTCAAGACAAGATTTGGACAGTAGCTATGAATCATCTTCAAACACAAGTTCTCCTATGAACTGCAGATGCTGAAAATTGGCCCTTTTTTGACATTTCAACAAAAATATTTAATATAAAATACCGCAAATCTAAATCAAATCCCTTACTAACACTCTAGCCATCCAAACAAAAGACTACCTTAGAAAAATTATGCCATAAGCTTTGAAGCTGCAACAATGAATTTCTATTTTTTGCTAGTGTATGGTTAATGCTTTTGGGATCCCAAATTCAGTTCATAAAACTAGCATCACCAAACATAAAAGTATGTCACAAATTAAATAGCTTAAAGGTTAGAACTTTCCTCCTAATGCTTGCAACCAACAGAAAAAAAAAGTACAATAAAATTAGATAGATTTGATGGTAACATGCTGCTTATTAAATAAGCTAACACTCCCAGAGCATAAGGTTGAATCTGTTATTTAAAATCCAACCTCTTTCTCTTTCTGCTAAGCTACTTGTATCCACTTTATATTAAGAGATACTGTCAACACTACAGAAAGGACAAAAACTTATTGATTTATTCTCACCAAGCTAACATACCTCAAAGCAGAATTTTCCATTTTCATCTGTTTGCTTCTTTTGTGGTTTCACATTATCAGGTCCATGAGTCAAAGCTACCTAGTACAATTATCAAAAGATCAACTTTACTTTAACATGAAAATGTTACTAAAAATAAATTACGTGTAGAGAATATGCAGACCTTTGCTTTCAAACCACCATTAGCCATCCTAACCAAACCACAAAGATTGTATGAAATGGCATTGATGTCTTCTATTGAAGCCATATTTGGCAATACCTGAGAAAGTAAACAGACTTTGTAACAAGAGCCACACGGCAGCATTTTTACACCATCTAAGAATTTCATCATCCTACTAAGAGAGCAGTATAATAAACTCAATTCCACTAGAATTGTTATGATATGTTTTACCATATAATTCTCCAAATTCTTGAATTTGTAATGCTCCTTTTGGGCCTCTATGGTATAGTGCTTGGATGTAACCTAATAAATATAACATAGAAAAGAAAGTGTAAAACAAAATGTCAATGTAAATGTAGAAGAAAAAACAATCAATTTAAAGATATTATCAGAACAATCTAAAATGAGATAAAAAAAATGGAAAAAGTACGCTGGCCTAGGCTCTAATTGATATCCACAGTCCAGGGAGATTGAAAAAACTTACTCAGATTGATAGAAAAAACAAACTCATACAAATAAACAAGAAAAGCGACAAGAGAAACATTACTAAGTCAAAAGTTAACAAAAATTCAAGACCAAAAGATTCAGAAACTTGTGTCCTAAACTAAAACAAAATAAAATATCTTTCCATTTAACGAGCTTACACAAGCACATTTACCCGTATTAATACCAATACCTGATCAAGTTTGTAATACCCTTGATTATCAGTAATTGATCTTTCATGACCATCAACTATGATTTTGACGCCCCCCACTCCCATGCCATTTCCATCAACTACACGGCCTCCAACAGAAAATCCAGTTACCTGATAGAATTAACATTGATAGCACATACTTGAGAGCAAAATACCATACGCATAACCCAATAATAGATTGATATCAGTAAAATTACAATGCAAGTGTTATGACCGAACCAATTTTTTTTTTCAACGTACGAAATGTGAAATATTTATAACTTTTCAAAACAGTCATATCTATATTTGGTACCTAGATATTTTGCAATTCCAGTTTTAATTTCCAATTTCTTTTGGAATTTTTCATGTATATTTTCAGCAGTAGTATTTACTTCTAAATTTTAATAAATTAAGTGATAACCAGAAATATAAGCTATCCTTGGTTAGTTTGATGCCAAATTATCAAAAAAAATGAAGGTCGTTCTTAAAGTGGAATCTTATCTGAAATTAGAAAAAAAAAAGGATATGCACTAGATGAATATGCAATAGAGCTTAGCTAGCATGCCTCTGATAGCATGCAAAAGAGCTTAGCTAGCATGCAAAAGAGCAGTTACTTTTTAATAGATTTTTCGGAAATACTCAAACATAATCCACCATTTACATTTCATTTAATGAAAATTTCACTAGGCCTGCAGTCCTGAACTCAATTGTAATACATAATTCGATTTTTTTTATTTACCCCACATCGATAGCACTAGTATTTTTATGCATGCCATAGCAAACAAAAAGTGATGATGGTTCGTGTATGAAACATTTTATCCATATAGGCTACCTGAAATTTTTGAGGCACCGTTACATGCTGATGCTTGACATTAACTGAGACGCTGGGTGGTGAAACATCAAATACTGTATTTTCTCCCTTATAGTAGGGAACAAGTTCATAACTCCCTGTATGTCGATAAAAAAAAAAAGTGCAAGCACTAAATTAAGCAAAATAGGTTCTAGCAGTATGCAATAGCAATTTTCAAGAACAGCAAGATGATAATTATTCAATACCTAACAACTGTAGAGTAAGTACAAGAAATGTTTTGAACTGAAATTTAATATGATCCATAACCAGAAGACTAATTGCCGTATGTATGTTAAGGGTGAAGTTCCAGGAATTTTGAAAACACAGTTGCATACATATAATTGCAAGTAGTCAGTGCTTGTTTAAAAATTAAATGCACAAACTACAAACAAGATGACAAAAACACTGGGAAAGAATGTTCCTTTTCATCAATGTATAGGCACAGAAATTCAACACTCGCTATCAGACACATTAATAACATGTTTCAGAAGCTCCTTATAGGGCTCAACTTCAGCTAAACCACACTTTGTTTGACACATCAAGAGGGGGTATATGACAGAATAAGAACTCAAATAAGTAATTACCACAAGGTATTGAATTGAATGTGAACTTTCCATCAGCATCTGATGCAGCATGACAGAGAGCTATTTCTTGTCGTGGGCCAGTAGCAGAGCCTTGCAAACATTCCACCTCAGAAACATCATCTGAATATAAGAAAACATGGACTCCTACAATCGGATTTCCCTGGAAAAAAGGAAGAACCAAAATGGAAGGCAAAAATACATGAAAAAGGTTCAATTAAACTGTCAAGTTATAAGCCACATTAAACTATTTTAGAAGTTTAAACTGATTGAGAAAATAAACATCCTTCAACACTCATAAAAATGTGAATAGATGAAAGCAATGCAAACAAGAATTTACTTTTAGTTCTATGTGACGACATAATCACAAGTGTGAGAAGGCTTTGTTGTTGTATGTCATCGAACTATATAGATCTTTCACTAGATTATTACATAATAATTTTTCAAAGAAAATGATATGGCAGTTACAAAAGGAAAGTGAAATTTAGAAAATGATTTGTCCCTTCAACAAACATTACCTGAGCAACAACAAATCCACTGATACTATATCCAGGGACAAAGAAAACATCATCAACTACCCCGTTTCCAAAGCCCAATTCAATCTGCAAGAAACACAATATTAGAAAAATAGTAAGCACAATATGGAAGTTCATTAAATGTATCATGACAATAAAATGTGACGCCCATGAAATGGGCATGAACACAAGAAAAATGCTGAATGCAAGCACAATATCCAACCTGTGTTGAACCTTTAACTTTAACTTCCATATCAGGATTTGAAGCACGTAGTTCATATTTTCCTGCAATCACATCAAGAGTGTTGCCCAACTTGGAGATGAAGAATAGAAAATAATAAAACAATAGCAATAATAATTGATTTTGAACAAAACAATAGCAATAATAATTGATTTTGAATAAAACAATAGCAATAATAATTGAAGAATAGAAAATAATAACTCTCTATTCAGACAGTATTATTACTTGAGAGAAGACAGAAACCGATATTTTATTCTCCTCTCCGCCCCCTCCCCTTACATACCACACAAGACACCAAGAATTGGTCTAATATTGCAAGGAGAGTTACCTATCTTTTATTATATTGATTTCATTTATTCCGGTACCATATCTTTACTATTAGAGGATATCAAATTTGCTTCATTTATTGTATTGATTTCATTTTCTCAACACAAATAAAGCATGTGTTGTATCAGAAGTACACAGTTTTAGCTAAAAGTCTCTCTTTCCTATAGTTTAACATGAGTCTTTGAGGGCACCCCGATTCAATTTTTGTGATCCAAGCTTGGTACATACAACTTGTAGGCTCGAGCTTGAGGGAGGGTGTTAGAAAATAATATGATATATGTTGTCTAGCCTCTAGAATCTAACTCTATTTGTATCTACTTTGTACTTCAGGAAATAGGTGTACTCATTGTAACTTCTTTTCATCTTCTTCTTTATAACATCTTTTATATATACACACACTTGCCAGTGAGTGAACATACACACTGAAGATTTTATCTAAATTATCCTTGAGTTTCAATTGTATCTGAAGGTTGAGATGACCTTAGTTAATTCCCAAACCAATGCTCTGGGGACAGTTTTCAACCTGTAACAGAATTTCCAAAAGCTTCATATCCAAATGGGACCTCCACATAGATTTCCTCCTCAAGCTCCTCTAGAAAGAAAGCATTCTTCATCTCAAATTGTTGAAGTTCTCAGCTATAATTTGCAGCAATTATCCCATAGGTTTGAGTGAAACCTTTAGTTACTAACCTCAACTTGTATATCTCAATCCATCCATCTACCTTAGATTTTATTGTATATACAACCAATTGGCTAATAGCAAACAAACCAACACCCATGTTGTTATTCTCCACTGCCTCCATTTATGTATTCATGGTCTGCTTCCAATTTTAACCAAATAATGCCTCACAAACATTAGTGAGAATTGAGATGGAGTTCAAGCTTAAAGGGTTTGAGAAAATTTGTGAAGTGTTTTTAGTACACTTTTTATAGTTCCTTTTCTAAAGCCAACTGAATGATAAAAGCTGTTAATCAAGTTCTGGGGTCTATTTCATTTGGGGAAGTTGAGGGATTATCCAATAAAATTGGAAAATCAAAGTTTGTTTGACTTAAGGAGTTGGATTGCTCGAGTGAGTGCTGATCTAGTAATCACCATTGATTTTTTGTGTAAAACGGATCCTTTTCAAACCATGTATTGTTTTCAAGTCTAGCTGGAGCATTCTTAGATTCATTTTGAGCCAAAGCTTCTTGTTCAGGTTCCTTTTTAAGGTCATGAGAAGTTAATTCAAGAGTTGGAAAAGGAGAAGTTTTCCAAAATGAATCTCCCTATCTTCCATAAGATTGTCCCCCTCAAGGTAAGGTCGAGTGAAATGATTTTGTTCCTCGTCGAAGGTGACATCCAAGGACACAATTTCTCGTATGGAGAATGGCAACACTTATACCCATTTTGAGAAGAGGAGTATACGATAAACACACGCTTTAAAGCTATAGGATCATGTTAGCCCATCTTGATCAAGGACAAACAAGACACCCAAAAGAGATCTTTCATGGAAATTTCTTAGTAGTAGACAAATTAGGATAGAGAGCAGAAAGTAAATCACAGGACTCTTAAATCTCAAGATTCTATAGGGTAGTCAATTGATAAGATATGTTGTTGAGAAAATAGTGCAGTCACGTCTGATTTAGGGGAACAAAATATCCCCTCATTATTAGTATGTCTTGTAATAAGCCTATACAAATCAAACTCTGGTGTATAATAACACACAAATTCAACAGCTTTGTGCCTCTCCTTTTTCTCTTTTGACACAACAAAAACATCATTACTTCCATACACACAATATCTAAGCTACTTGGAAAAGTAATAATCATTAAATGCTCCCTTTCCAACCCACTCATTTCAAAGTGCAGAAAGAGATATTTTTTATACATTAAACCTAATTACCCAACTAAACTTTCATTCCACTTTTTTTGTCCAAAACAATTCTGAGCACATAATATTAATTAGACAATCTCATTCACCCCCAGTTCATCTGGTTCATCCTCAAGTACTTCTCAACCAATTGCGTTTACCTCCAGTAAAATCATACTTTTGTGTGAAAATTTCAAATTAATTTCGCCTATCTGTAAACCATATATATTTTTACACACAACATATCTTCATGTCACGTAAATATTAATCCTATATAAATCTTGGACAACTTCTTATATGTAGTAATAATTCCACTAGTACAAGGCTCCCTACATAATAAAAGAATTGAAAGCCAATAACTTTCCAACCAAAGTAAACAACTAAGCACAGACTCCCCTACCTGGAATGATGTTTGTAAACAAGTAACTCCCTGATGATAAAGTTAAGACGGAAGAGACAAGATCCCCAGAAAGGGACAATAATTCAACTTTTACATTTGATGGGCCTCCATTTTTAATTGAACAGCTTTCTCCCCCTACAGCTCCCACAACTCTACCAGATATAGTGAACCTAAAACATACAAAACTTAGTAGGTAATTTCAAATTTAAAGCATAAGCAAGCATGGCATGCACAGGACATACAACAATAACAATAGCCTTATTCAACAAGAAATTTTTTACATGGATTACATGACATCATTGGGTACAGTTAAAAACTACATCCTCAAGGATATTATTCACCCTGACATTTCAAAACCCATGTGAAGTTAAAAAATCAGAATAATAGCCTACCCTGTGAAACGAAAGTTTATATCTTCATTGCCATTGCAACCATTATTGTCAACAACCACTGGAACCTGTAGGACAAGAGGGGCGGAAACAAGTGAGTGTCAGAATCATAAAAATAATCAGACATTACATCAAGATTGAGAAAGAGAGGCGTGCATGCAGATTATAACTGATAAATAACTAACCTTTTCTGGATCCCATGTCCATCCTGGAGGTCCATTAATTTTAATTACAAAGGAACCCTGTGATGAAAATAATTGCATTGAGAAGAACTGAATGATGAACATGCCTCTGGCATTGATATACCATTCTGCATTTATGCTGACAAAAGTTGCCCAAACAAACTTAAATGTGTACAAATTCTAGTAAATTTCACCTTGTCATATACTGGAATAAAATAGTATCCATTTGGAGCGCATTGTGTTCTATCCTTTACCAGTCCATCCACAGTTTGAAGCTCAACCTACAACAAATGGATCAATTAAATGTTGTTGGATGCAAGTTGAAATGAATACTTGGATGAGCAACACCACATCCTTTTCCCAATAATAGTATATAGCAAAAAGGACGAGATAGGACTTTTTCATGAATGTCTTGTTTTACTGTAACAAGCCACTGAAGCCAGTAACATCATTACAGCTATCGTGCAAAATAATTTGTTAAAATAAAAAGGAACCAAGGGTATAGTAAAGGGGGAATTTGAAAGAATTTATGGGGAGCTTACTGGAGTTTATGAAAATAGCATATGACTCTCATACACTCTTTTATCTCTTTTTAGCTTATTCCAATAATATTCTCAGTCAAATCTAAGACACAAGCCCTCGTGTAATAAAAGCTAATTAAATAACACTGTGGCCCAGTCTAAAATAAACTTCTGCATAAAAGCCTAGTCAAATCTATGGCATAAGCCCTCGTGTACTAAAAGCTCAGCGAAGAGGTACTTAGGTCTTGTATGAATAAACATCTAAGCAAACGCTCATACTAGAAGAAAAATGAAAAAGTAAAATAAATTGAATTTTTCCCACGAGTTAAAATCAATTTGTGCACCAACTTTCATAAAAGCAACCTCACCCAACTTTTCCAAAAGCGGAAGTAAAAATTTACCTATTTTTATCTCCTATAAGTACTTAGAATAAGACAAATCTTTTTGATATTTGGCTATATTGATAATAATTTCACAAACTCTTTGAATCTCCAATATGGTCTAAACATTCCTGTTTTGTGATCTCCTCTTTCTTAACTTGTTATGCAGTCTTGACATCTTCCTTGTTACACAGACTTCTCCCACTGATGTGTCCAACGTGTAGTAATCTCCTTTAGCCACTAATGCATAAATACCAATGATGATGTCCTTAACTTTTTTTCATGATTCCAATCCTTGCTAAACTCTAGGAGAGTACTCCCTATGTAGTGTTTAGCAAGGTTTAGAACAAATTCTGTAGGGCACTAAAATTTGATAGAATATATATGGTCATCGTGGCAAAAAGGATTATTTTGAAAATGGTATCCAACTTCCGGTCTTTATGCAAGGCTCGCTGAAGAAGATGACCACCTCAAACACCATCTTTGGGAGAAGTTTGCATAACAAGGGAATGTCAATCTATATCTCAAGTTCAAGAAGATGAGACAGCAAAATATAGCCAAATATAGCTGTGGATATTACAAGAAGTTTATGCAAGCGCTATCAATATACCCAATATCATGACGTTTTCTGATTCTGCTTTCTATGGTTGTATATTGTAAGAATAGCTTATTATTAATATAATTTTTTTTTTCAATTTTGCAGTGGATATTACCGATGGGACAACATAAATTTGCTGCTAAGATAGTTGAACCTGGAAAAAAGTGGTAGAAGAGAAAGGAATTGGATGTTGAATAAGGCATGAAAGGAATTTCTTTCTATAAAAGTTCGAGTTCCTCCCACTTTTCAAACATTTTGTAAAGGAAAACTACTCGTTTCATAAGAGTCAGGCAGATTACACGCACTTACCGTGACATCTGAATAGTCCAACTTGGTATCAGTTTGTTTTCTCGACTTTACCAACGATGAGCTCGCCTGCGATAACCCGACTTTGTAAGCAATAATAAACATCAAGCGAATATTACAAAAAAAACGAAAAAAAAATAAACATCTCACTAAAATAAACAAGCGAATTCATCAGAAATAGGTATGAAAAAAAAAACAGAAATCACAAACGAATAGTGTGTTAAAGCACAAATTTCAGATCCATGCATTTATTTTCCCAATCCAAATGACTGAAAATCAATATCGCAGTTTCTGAGCATCAATAGTAATACTAATCACGACGAAATCGGCGTTTCAATTCTTCACTGCGTTTTTCAGTGCAAAGGCTGATATGAATGCACATTACTTTACCTCGACAAAACCACCGCAGCCATAGATGGAATCAGCCGAAGCAGCTGAAATCCAACAAGTTGCAATGAATAGTAAGCATAGAAAAGCATCTCCGATCGTCATTTGGATCTGATGCTCGGCGATGAATTCAACCTAAGGTGGAGGAACAGATCTGAAGAATCATACGAATATTTATATTTCTTTATTTAATGGAGGCACAGCCACTTCACTCCCAGGTCTAAGAGGGTTTATGGGATCTAGAAGAAAACAAAAACAGAAAGGATCACGTAAAAAACTTTATACCATTTTTTTAATTAACTTTTGAGAAAATAAATATTTTTTTCAAGAATTATCTCTTATGTTTAAAATAATAATTCCGTGAACTCATTTTTAGTACTATTTTAAATTTTGAATCTATATTGAAATATTTTGTCTTTTCTTTTCAAAAAAACATGTAAATATTGTGAGGTTTTTTTAATATACCTAGTAATTTGAAAAAAATAATTCTTTAAAATGCAAATAAAATGCACTCACTTATCTGTTGTTTAGTGAATAATTATTTACCATGTTCTGTGATGGTTTGAAATATACATTAAAAAGAAGAGTAAAATTCCCTTGTAGATGTTTAAAAACACTTTTTTCATCTTTTTATTTTAAAATATACGCTCTTATTTATTTAAATATGGATGTGTTAGATGTATTTTTAAGCATTTTAAAAATAAATATGACAGAATGATCACTTAATTACTAAAGCATTCATGACATAAAATTAAAGACTATGATATTTTAGGTGATCATATTATTGAAAATAATATTGATCATAATTAACGAAAACAAATCGCTACTATTTATATTAAGCAGAGTAATGATGACTATTGATAATTAATCTTTAAATCAAAAAGTTTATATATGTTAGTTTCTTTTTTATTTGTGAGATTCGAATATCTTCTTAAAAGAAAATCAAATTCAGTTTCAAACAGATTAATAACAGGTTGGTACTTTATCTATAATATGAAAAATATTTACAAACTATAAAAAAATTACCTGAATCATGAACAAAATTAAAGGCTGTTATGAAAAAAAAAAACACGAGTAAATAAAAAGAAAATGTAAAAGTGATCAATTATTCACTTTAAAAAACAATATCAAACAAGGTGGTAAAATCACTCAATAAAATAAGGAATAAAAGAAACACAGGCTAATGGATAATGAAATTATCTTTATAGACCTATGCACATAGTAACTGAACAATCGCTATTGAAAAAAAAAAAAAAAAAAAAAAAAAAAAAAAAAAAAAAAAAAAAAAAAAAAAAAAAAAAAAAAAAAAAAAAAAAAAAAACTCACGTGAATGATAGTAGGTAATGTGCATTGTTGTAACAAATAACAATAAGACATAAATAAAATAAAATAAAAATAGTAAAAGTTAACCTGAATAAAACAATTATGTTTTTTATTCTATATTTCTTTTTCAAATGTATCTTTGATTCTTTTACTTTTTAAATTGATGAATTTAGTTTTCCAATTTTTTAAAAAATGTGATTTTACACCTCCTTTACACTTAAAGTTAATATTTATTGATAAATTATATCATTGCAAAATTGATAAAAGACTAAATTTATATTATAATTTTAGTATTTACATTTAAATTTAATATTTAGTGACAGTCTTTTATCATCACAAAGTTGATATAAAAAATGAATTTGCATATTTTTGATCTACTTTTCCAATATCAAGTTTAACTAAAAATATATTTAAGCCTAAAATATGTAGTTTACTAATACTGAAATGTGTGCCAATGAAAGGGAGATATAAATAACAATGAGTTTTCTTTTGTTTTAACCACCAAACATAAATAAATTTATTTAATTTTTTTCCTTTGTATAAAAGTGTGATTAGTGGTATTAGATTCAGCAAACATGTATAAGACAAGATATGGAAATTTTAAATAGAAGCATTGATTTTTTAAAAAGAAAATATTTATATACAGTAATTATGGATTAACGGAGACGGTGAAAAATGTATTTATTAAAAAAGAAACTAATTCACTATCGTTGTTATTATATTTTTTACTTATAACTGAAAAGATGATACATAATTCACCTTCTTTCAATTTTCTGTTGCCACCTAAACGTGGCATCCCAACAGGTTTGGGAATACATATATATATATATATATATATATATATATATATATATATATTCTATATATA
>Ga0209489_107042_pt1 | contig 17298 bp, 14 predicted proteins | sample SiratrowhiteBW_FD_187527 | JGI IMG/M metagenome (GOLD analysis project Ga0209489, IMG submission 187527) | Root nodule microbial communities of legume samples collected from California, USA - Siratro white BW (SPAdes) (version 2) | ecosystem: Host-associated > Plants > Roots > Nodule | place... | reverse complement strand
GTCAGTTTGTATTATCGAAATTTAAATGCATTGTGTCACACTTATAAAAATATAATACAATAAATCTAAATAATACAAAATTTAAAAAATTAGACGAAACTAAAAATAATAAGTTTTTTTTTTTTTAACAAAGTGACCAAAAAAAGAAGTGAAATTTATTCTGTAAAAATATTTGATAAAGAGGAGAAAAATAAAGAGAGAAGAAAAAGTGAAAAGAAAAATAAATAGAGAAAATACCTCATTTTTTATGAGAGAAAATTCAAACTCAGCTAAAACAGAAAAGAAAAAAAAAAGTGAAAGAAGAAAATAGAGTTAACAAGTTACTCAATGAATTATTCATAACATATTTTTTGTTGTGGACTTAAGGTTGATTGTTCATTCATGTATTCTAAATGAGTGAGGGAGTATATAAATTTCCAAAGCATCCACTGCTTGAGATTTCTCATGCAGTAAATAGACATGTCCATAACGTGAAAAGTCATAAGTAAAGGTGATAAAGTACTTCTCTTTATTGAAAGAATTTACATCAAAAGAACCACATATATCGGTGTGTATAATTTTAAGAAGCTGGCTACTTCTTGTGGCTCATTTCTTTGTGTATTTTGTTTGTTTGTCTTTAATACAATCCACACATACGTTCAGATTAGTAAAATCTAAATTCAGAAGAATTTCATTCTTTACTAATCTTTCCATCCTTTCTGTGGAAATATGTCCCAAACGCTTATGCCACAAGTAAGTAGAACACTCATTCACCAAACCACGTTTAGTGCCAACATTATGATGCAGAGTCATTAGAGTTTCAACATATAAATTATCAAGATTTATATAAACCATCAGAAAGTATACCAGATCCAATCATACAAGTACTCTTATATAAACTGAAACAACCATTCCCGAAATTAAAAGATTATCCAGCAACATGAAGTTTAAATAAGGAAACTAAATTCCTAAAATACTAGGTACATAAAAAGTATCCTACAAGTCTAAATGAAATCCAGTTTCTTAATTATTCACGTAATGAATGGAGTGGTTTCCTAAGTTCTTAATTCTAATATCTTCCTAAACTAACATACTATGCAATTCATGCACATTCCATTTATCTTTCATTTGGAAAGGATCATACTCAGACGGTAATGAGTTCAAAATGAATTGTACGAGAAATTTTCATCCATTGTCATTCTAGGAGAGTTAAGTCTTGCTGCAATATATTTGTCATCTCAATGACCTGTTCGTGCATAGTATGAAAACCATCAAATTTCATGATGGTTAAAGTACTCATTAATGTCCCAGCAAGAGACTTATCAGCAGTTTGGGAGCGCTCTTCCACAAATTTCATAAATTCTCTTAAACTCTCAGTTTTGGGAAGATCTGACTTAATATTATTTATTATGCTCATTCACATAAACATCAAACTAAGTCTGTTTGACCTTTCCTAAGCTTTATAATGGGTTTTCTCTTCATTGTTACTAGCATTATTAATAGCAGCAAGTTTCTCAACATTAAGAACCATATCATATCCAACACACCTATGTGAAATTGGACTTGTTCGCTCCAATCAGAAAAATTTAACCCATTCAATATTAGAACATACATAGCTTGCGAACATAAAGATACATGAAAAAATATTGCCATTAACACATGCTTATCATTTATACTTTGAGTTATACATTAAACAGATTCCAACAATAAACAGACATTATATGGATTCTAATGTTCTCCTTTGGGTGATACATTAATACGCAAAACATAATGATACTATAATATTAACATTATTTGGTAAGACATATACACTAATTAGCAAAACTTATTATCTTTGGATATATAAGTAAAACTAATAATGCATACTCATTACCAACAATCATGTCCATTAATTATAAGAACAACTAATCAACCTTTGGGCGATCCATACATGCCTTATAATAATGAACTTCAATTAACCCATATAAATCAATTATTTATAATATAGCATCCATTCTATGGGTAATTGAAATAAAAATCTATCATTAATTTGGAATTAAATAAAAGATAAAGATTTGATCACTTTGGTGATTACAAATCTATCATACAAATAATTCTAATAAATAAAATTATCAATAATTTAGAACTAAAATAAAACATAAAGATTTGATCACTTTGGTGATTACAAATCCATCATACAATTAATTTCAATAAAATAATCATTAATTTAGAATTAATCAAAACCATAAAGATTCGATCACTTTAGTGATTACAAATCTATCATACGATTAATTCTAATAAAATAATCATTAATTTGAAATTAACCAAAACATAAAGATTTGATCACTTCAGTGATTACAAATCTATCATAAGATTAATCTCAAGAAATCAATTAATTCATAAATTAACTAATTCTCATTAACGCAACGGAAAATAATCATGTAAAACTCTTTCTTATAAACATATCATTATACCCACTTTTAAAACCCTAAAAGAAAACCACATGCAACATACAGTAGTGGTTGTTATAATTTGGATGGAGGTGCAGGCAACTTTATCCTTGATCCATAAATAATTACATTAATAATAATGTTATAAAATTAAATTAAGGCTCACCTTAATATTGCTACGCAGTCAAGGCTCACATTAATGGTCCCAAATTCACATAAACTTAAGTTGCCATCCAAATTTATGTAAGGTTCATTAAATTGAAATTTCCAATTTCTAGTGGTGGGGTCCGCAACAGATTTCTAAAATTCAATCAATAAACCATGTACATATAGTACCACACTTCATTGGTGCAATTGTTGCAAATTTTCTTCCTTTAAAATCAATTTAAATTTTAATTAATTTGTAAAAATCACACGCGGCACATTAAAATAAGAGAGAAGCATATTATGGGATTCAAAACCGTAGGCACCCCTTCAACATAATGCAGATCATGATAATTTTAATTATCAAAATAAAATTAATTGTTTATTTATAAATCCTTAATTTAAATTTTAAATTTAGGGTTTATTAAAATTGGGAAAAGTCATAATGGAGAATCATAAATTCAAAGAACCATGTGCTCTGATACCACATGTAAGTTTAAACATAATTAGGAATAATTAATCATAAATATTCCACAGGATCTTAAAATCTATGATTCTCACATAATATAAGATAGTGAGAGACACTTACCTTGATCTATGAGGCATCCAATCAATTGTACTTCAATCTCCTTATCTCAATCTATCTCTTTCAGTCACTTTTATTCTACACACTTTATTGATGGTATATTGTGTAGAACTCTCATACTGCAGAGACAGAACCCTATCTTTATATAACCAATGTCCATCAAATTGGTTACCATCAGTTATTATAAAATAATAACCAATCTTATTAATTTTGGTTATTATCAATAATATTTATAACCGACTCCCATCAAGTTGGTTACTATCATATAATTATGAAAGAAATAACTTCTCATAATTACCAATACGTCCTTTTATTTTATTAAATCACATACAAGCCCATAATGATATTTCACATGAGTCACATTATAGAATAATTTATTTATTTTGTAGTAGGGCTACCTACTCCTTCTGAAAAAGTCAACTAATCTTAGTCATGAATTAGTCAACTAATCTTAGTCATGAATTACATCAGATAACAGTTTATAGAATCAATAAGAAAACATATCATTGTTCAAAACCAATCCATCACCTAGAGAGATACAAAAATGGCTTCCTGGTAGTTGTAAATAAAATGCTAAGACCACAAAGAACATTGATTCCAACAGTGTTTACACATAGTAAAGCTATACAGATACACAGCTACATGATTTCAGTCATTTAATATCAACTCGATATGGCCAATGGTATTGTTCAAATACTAAGAGAAGACATATACTATTTCTATATTGTACTAACAACTAAGCATCCAAAAGGTGGAATGAGTATTAAATGAAGACATCTATAAATTCATACTTCACATCTCCTTTATGGTCCATCCGTCATTAACAAAAAAGAATACAAAGAACCTAGCCACCTGAATTATACACAAAACAATAATGAAGAAGATATTGCTAGCATTTGTGGTTCTCTTTGCCTTGAGCTCTGAGCCACTGCTTGGAGCAGCTGATGCATCACCTGAGCAAGTGATTGACACATCAAGGAAAAAGCTCCAAGTTGGTCTCAGCTACTACATTGTTCCAGCTGTGCCCTTTACAAAATGTTCAAGGTACAGTTTAAGTAGGAACAGTGGAGGCCTTTCACTTGCCAACATTGGTGAATCATGCCCTCTTGATGTGGTGGCTGTGCCAGGATGTCGTGGCTTGCCATTGTCATTCTCACCCATTGACCCTAAGAAAGGTGTTGTTCGTGTGTCCACTGATTTGAACATCATGTTCTCCACTGATCATACCAGCTGCGCTGAGTATTCGCCAATGTGGAAACTGGATCACTTTGATGTCTCTAAAGGACAGTGGTTTGTGACCACTGGTGGCTCCGTGGGAAACCCTGGTTGGGGAACCATACACAACTGGTTTAAGATTGAGAAGTTTGATGGTGCTTATAAAATTGTTTATTGTCCCACTGTGTCTCATTCTTCCAAGCACTTGTGGAAGGACGTTGGCCTGTTTGTGGATGAGAGTGGCTATAGGTGTTTGGCTCTAAGTGATGTTCCATTCAAAGTCAAGTTTCAGCTTGCCAGAACAAATTAATGTCTGTAACTACTAAGTGTGTTAATGTTTTCTTTTAATTCAGTGTTTATGAGGTTAATCATGTTATGTTAAAAGAAGTCCACAAAATAAAGAAATATCCTCACTTTTTATATATATCTTTAAGTTTATACAATAAAGTTTGTATCAATAAATGGTTTATATTTCTGAATTTAGCCCTACTGTTAGTCTCCGTTTGTCATCTATAGGATAGGAATTGAAATTTTTGAAAAAGCGGAGAAACATTTTAGCAACTTGGAGAATCTTTAAGAATTCAAGAGCGTCATATTAAGGAAGAATAAAATGTTGAATAATGTGTTCAAAGCCCATGCTTAATGGATACGAGAAAAATCTGATACATATATTTATGGAAAATATATATGCGAGAGAAGGACTTGCACAAAGTAGACGTACAATTAACCAGTCACAGAAATATATTTATGGAACGTAAGAAAACATGCACTGCAAGATACAATAATAAATAATGAAAGGTCACATCCATTTGTATTGCTTTTGTGCTTACAAGTCTATGTTAAAATATGAGAAGTTTCTTCCTGTTTCATGTGGTACCTTTTGATAGAACTTTTTTGTTATAATTTACTCTCTTTGTAAATTAAAGTATAACAAATGAAGTGGTTGTATCGTATAGAGCAATTGTATTTTGAAGGGAGAAAATGCTAGTTTGACACCACTATTATCTTATACTCTTATTTGATACTATATTTTATTAATAAAATATTATATATAAATAAAATAATAATATATATTAATGTTAAATGGTGTCAAACATAAATAGTGGTGTCAAAATATCACCACCTTTTGAAGGACACGAAAGAGATAATGCTTGTGATATTAACTGTGATACTCTTCTGGATAAATTTCTAATTTATTGTTTTTTGTCTATCTGATAGGAATATTTCATTAGCTCTTTCGCTGGAGGAAATTTTGGATTTATGTCCTGTAGGAGATTCTCTATTGTAGGCTGTGCATCAGCTATGTAGAATTTTAGCTACATGTTTTTGGACTTTCTAACTTATGTTTACAATTATTTTGTATAAGGTTTGCACTATCCTAGAGTGCTTCGATTTATTTAATTTATTATTACCAATTAAAAAATCTAATTTTGTCTAACCTATTAAACTAAATTTTATTATGCATTTAATCCCATAGGTCTTTGAATTTACTCTAATAATATCCTCAATTGGTAATTTTCTTATATTTCTGTAAATAATTTGAAATCACTTATTATCATCAATGTTTGGTCGGATATTTTGTGAATAAATGACTCTTTAGAGTCTCGAATTGTTGAAATTTTAATTATTAAAGAGTAGAAGAATACTTATAGAATTATACTTAAATTTTGTTAGTATTGAGAATAGAACATTTCAAAATGTTTTTCTGGCCCTATTATTTTTAGGAGATTGTAATAATAGCACTAGTTGTGCTGATAAAAAATAATAATAGTAGTAGTTGTTATGAAATCAAGCTGCAGTGTCTAAATCTGTGTGATATATCGTGACGGGCATCTATGAAATTCTTGCTAAATTGGGCCTCTGTTTTGAAAATGTTGGAGTCCCGTCATGCTGAATTCTTTTCCGTATATACGACAAAATACATTACGTAAATTTTAAAGAAAAACGTACAAGTTTACTATTCAAATCTTTTTTAACAAGTGAACAGACCATAGAATAAGAAAAACATATCATTCTTCAAAACCTACTTCTATGAAGAGGCGAATCATGGCCTAAGAGATGCAAAATATAAGGCCATCGCCACAAAGAACATTGATTCAAATAAACTCACTATGGCAATTGTATTGTTCAAATGCAAATATATAAGTGTGTTTCCTTTCTGTACATCATTCAAGTTCATTCAGTGCTAATTAGGTTTCCTCATAAGTTAGATTATGTTCAAAGAATTTTATAAAAGAAGCAATATCTTGTCGTTGTATACTTGTTTCAAGTTTATATATTTCTCCACCTACACAATAAATAAATCACAAATAATAAATCTATTTCTCCACCTACACAATTTGCCCCAGTCCACAGGGTGTAAGCTTAAGGACTATGATTATTCAACATCACAGTGGTTTGTCACAACTGGTGATGTTTTTGGCAACCCTGGCTCTCAAACTATCAGCAGTTGGTTCAAGATTGAGAAGTACGAGGATGCTTACAAGATGGTCTATTGTCCAAGTGAGTGCAATTATTGCAACTATCCATGCAGTAGTATTTTCCTTTGAAGAATTAACATGCTGTTATGGTAGTTAGTTACTGTTATATGGTTGAGTAAATATGAGTTACACACAGAACAGAATGTCTGCCTCTGAGCCTGTTGTTCAAGTGGCTTTCCTTACAATGGGTCACATCAACCCATTTCTAAAAGAATGGTTATATGTTAACAACCTTACGTGGTATTACAACTACCTTACAACTCTATGTGGCAGTGACGTGGATTAAATGTATGACGTGGTAAGTTGGGTCCAACGTGGCAAGAAGCTGAAATTTAGGGTTGTGATAAGCTGTTGTATGAAAGGCACCGCAGCAGCTTCTTTGCAATCGAGAAACAAGTGCCGCTTCTTTGTAATCACAGATGCCCGTTCGTTCGCATATCATCATAGTTTACAATAGAGATCAGTGGGCCTTGGTCTTGCAATTAGAGCGTACGAATGTTGTCTTCGTTATTCAACACGGAAAGGCACAACTACGCCTTGGGCCGATTTGTGTGAGAGAAGAATCGTCATTGCTGCTGTCTGTTGGTAAGTTATTTGTGTAGGAGTAGTTATCCCTTTTCAACATTGTCTTTGTTGGTGAGTTGTTGAGTTCGTTAATTTGTGGGTCTCTTTGAAACGCAAGTCTTCTTTAGCTATATTTTCGTTTTTTAAGTATGTTGGATTTTGAAGTGTTTTTGTTGCATCATCTGATGAAACATGTTATATGATGACCTGTGTGTTGGTTTTTGACAGAACTGATATGGTTTTCTTTAAAAGTGAAATTTGCCTTCAAAGAAATAAAGGTTAAGTAAATAATCCGAATTAATTGATAAATATTCCCTCGTTATCTTGTATGAATATACATGAGTATTTCCTTGTTGTTTGAGGTTTTGAAAAGTTTGTGTTATTTTCAGTTTCTTGAGGGTTGTTTACATTGTGCATCAATTATTTGATATGATGTCTGACTCAGTTGTGTGACAATCAGAACCAGTTGTGCTAGTTGGTGGGAGTGACTTCTATGCCTTTCCACGTTTAGATTCTAAAATTGAAAGATAGCATGGATTCAGGGGAATCACCGCAACATGCCTTGGGATAAAACTGAACTTCGGGTTGGCTATATTTTTGAAAATGGGTGAGCGGAACTCTCTGTTGTTATGGTACTAGTAAGTTATAAGAATTAAGATAATTTGCTTAACATGTTATCCTGGATCTCATATTCTAGTTCTACATGATAATTGGATTACATATTTTTAGTATATAGGTAGTTAATGTTTCAATTCAACTTAAAGCTTAATCGTTTCTTGCCGTGAGATCTAGAAACGTGTTTGTGTTGTCGGGAATGATCATTCACTTGTAGAGTCTCCAACTGAGCCCAAGTGGTCCTCTGAGGGTACACAAACTAGCCTTCTTGTAACTCCTAATCCCAAACAATTCTTAGAAGTGTTATTCAACCAAAAGTCAACATATTAACAGTAACATCAATCATTTGACTTTTTTTAGTAAATGTTTCCTTTAGATTGTCAAGTCATGATAAATTTTGTTGAGTAAATGTTTTCTTAAGATCATCAAGTTGTGAAAACTCCAAACAAAGATCGGGATCCTTGATCTATGTTAATTTGTGACCTCTTAATGTTCCATAATTTACAACCTTTATGTTTTTACTTTCATGATTTTTACTGACTTTGGTTTCTATTCAAATTGATGAAAGTGATTTTAAACATAATTGATTATCTTTAACTTTCTCATCTAATCAATATTCTTGTCTTTGCAGTTATTTGAAGAAATAAAAAGGTGTAGAGGGTTGTTAGAACACCTTGGACAACATATTTGAGGAACAAATGTAAGACAACCAAGTCACAGAGGACTTCGTAGCTGGATTTTGAAGATTTCTTATATTTGGAAATAGATATTGTAGTGTTGATAGACCTGAATATTATATATTTGATAGAGTTGTTGAATATTGTATATTTAATAGACATGAAAATTGTAATTTTGAGTTGTTGTACAATTTTTTTTTTATAATATATGACTTAATTTGTTAGATGAAATGTGAAATTGAGGCAGAATTTGAGAATGTGTTTTGGTGTTAATATATAATTGTTGATATGTGACATGATTTGGGTGAGAAAGGATCAAATTAACTACATTTTGGTGTTTTATGATAACTTCAACTGATGCTTAGAAATGGTCTTAAAACAATTAGTTAAGAAGACATTGTTAAACACATAAATGAAAGGTGAACATTTGAAGGTATGACATGTGTGACTTGGTGAATGTGGTTGAAAAGTTGTCCGTGCTCACCCAAAAATGTACGAGATACACTTTGTGTGTGAATGAAGATGGTGATGATATTTTGTTAATAAATCACATTTGTTCTGGATAAAAAACTTCACTACAAATTTATCTGTTTAACCATGTGTAGTTAAGTGATAAACTCCTCAGGACTTTCTGACCACTTAATACAGTGAATAAAGAACACACCAAAATTGAACCAAATGTGTCTCTCCTTCCATGGCCTACGTAGGTAATATCATTGCATGTTATTTTACATGCTCTTCACCACAACTTTCTTTTGCTTACAATCCTTGTGATCTATCACGGAATATTTCTATTCCTATCACATAGTATGCCTCACCCATATATTTCCTTTCAAAGTTATTAGAGAGAAACTTCTTAGTCTCAGTTAATAGACCAAGATCATTAGTTGCAAGCAAGATATCATCAACATACATGAAAGAAACTGTTTTGGCTGAAATACAAGAGGGGGGCTGAATTGGATTTTAAAATCTTTTTCAAAAATTAGTTGACCTTTTAAGAAATTCAAATTCGTTTAATAAACTGGATCTTTATTGACTTTACTGAGCAAGGCAGTAGAATGAACCAGTAAATAGAATATAATCCAGTCACAGTATAATGCAGCAAGTCAAACAATTTTATCAGAATTTGAATGTAAGTGCGGAAGCGATTTAGTTAACTGCACAGTAACAAAATAGAAGTTAACCACACAGAATGAATTGATCAACTCTGATTCAATCAACAGTTCGAATTATAATGAGTCAATCAAGAAATAAAATTCTTTTTATTAAAGAAACACTAATTAAAAGATGTTTAAGTCTTAAATCAATTATAGTTCAATTATAGATTCTGAAAACAGTTTTATACAGTGAAAGATTTAGTTTTCTGGAAAAACAAACTGATAAACAGTAAACCCAACAAATTGCAAAAATGCAAATTTACAAGAAACTGATATACAGGTTATTCACAGATTCAAGCAGTTTGGATTAGACTGAGTTAAAATGGAATAAAATATTTTAGGTTGTTTCTAAAAATGCTTTCAGAAAATAATGAAGCTATTCAAAGCAAGATTCACTTAATTCTGAAAAACTCAAGAAATTCAGTAAGAACAATAAAGAGAGAGAGAGCAAGAGAGAATAAGGACACAACAGATTTTTATACTGGTTCACCCAACAGCAGGGCTACGTCCAGTCCCTCACACACAGTAAGGATTTCACTAAAATGATCAACCTGATCCAGTTTACAACACTTGCCTACAGCAAGACGACACTGCACTCTGCAGCCAACCCCTGCTGACCCTACAGCAGAACAAGAAACACCACAGAATCCACTGTGTGCTTCAAGAACTCCCTTGCTAAAACCCACAGCAAGTAATGTTATACAGAGCCCACTGTATAACCTAGAAACGTCTCATTGCAACCTGCAGTAGACCACTACTGATCCCACAGCAGAACCGGAAACCACACAGAAACCCATTGTGTGTTTCACGAAGACCCTTGCTGAAACCCACAGCAAGTCGAACCCTGTACAGAGCCCACTGTACAGAACATAATTACCAACCCAGGTAATTCAAGAACTCAGAATAAATGTCAAAACAGATGATGGACGAACAAGGTTACTACAATACAAGCACTTCTATACAAAGAATGACAAAAGTAATAAGAAAGGGTATAGAAGGCTTAGTCTTGATGATCAAATCAGCGAAGAACAGTCTTAGTCAAATGATAGCTCCAGCAGCAGTTCAAGAAAACAGTTCTTGATGAAAACTTTGATTGATCCTTGATCACAAGACTCGTGGGCGCATTTGCTCTCTTTGCTCTCTTTGGAATTTCAAATTTTCGTGCTCAGAAAATGTGTAAAAATGATTTTCGTTAACTTCCAAAAATTTCGTGCCAACTATTTAAACATAACTGTCATTTAAAAATTCAGTCGATTGAATCGTCAAATAGTCAACTGTTTTTCTCCAGTTAGTTAAAACAGTTATTTAAAACGTAAGTTTTGATTTTAATGATTTTTTCAAAACTTTTGTTAATTCAGAAAATATATTTGGAGCTTATCATTGATTAAGATTGCATGCCTCACTAATTAGACCTCAACCTTACCCCACAACACACACTCCTAAGTTTTAGACCAAGTCTTCAATCTTCATGAAATCTTCATGCATTCCACATATGGTCATAAGGTCTTGAACTTCTTCACTTGGTTGGCTTCATCAAACATCATAGCAGCCCACTGGTGCTAACAATACAGAATCAGAAATATAAACTTGCTCCCACTGACCTTCAGATATATACATCGATCAATAATGTTTTCCTCAAATCCAAAAGACATAATAGTATCATTGAACTTTAGATACCATTGCCTGGAAGCCTGTTTAAGTCCATATATTGACCTCTTAAGTTTACATACCATGTGTTCCTTTTCTTCTTCAATGAACTCTACTGGTTGGTCCATGTAAACATCCTCTTCTAAATCCTCATTCAGAAAAGTGATTTTAACATCCATTGCAACTCAAGATCATAATGAGCTACCAATGCCATGATATTCTAAAAGAATCTTTCTTAGAAACAGGCGAAAATGTTTCCTTATAATCAATGTCATCCTTTTGAGTAAAACCTTTGGCAACCAATCTAGCCTTGTAACGTTCGATATTGCTATGAGAGTCACGTTTAGTCTTAAAGACCCATTTACAACCAACTCTCTTACATCCTTCTGGCAATTCCACAAGGTCCCATACACAATTTTGTGTCATTGATTTAAGCTCATCTTTCATGGCATCTAACCATTTATCAGAATTATCATCATTTATGGCTTCTGAAAATGAAACTGGCTCATTATCAATACTTAAGTCATTTTCTGACTCTTGTAGATAAACCACAATCATCAGAAATAACAGATTTCTTCTCTGTTTGAGATCTTCTTAATACTATTTCTTATGGTTGTTCTACTACAGGTTCATTGTTAACTTTGGGATCATTAATTTCTTCTTCTTAATTGTTGTGTGCTTCATCAACATGAGGAACAACAATTCTTAAAGTAGAAGTACTAGTTAAAGGAACTTGTACTCTAACTTCCTTAATCTCCACATTTCGTGAAGCTTCACTCCCACTGGTTTCACCATTCTCAATGAACCGGGCATTTCCAGTTTTAACAATCCTTGTACTATAGGTAGGACAGTAAAACATATACCCTTTTGATTTTTCTGGATAACCAATGAACCCACTGATCGTTCTTGCATCCAGTTTCTTTTCATGAGGATTGTATATTCTAATTTCTGTCTGACAACCCCAAACATGCAGGTGTCTTAAACTGGGTTTCCTTCCTGTCCACAATTCAAAATGTGTCTTTTGAACTGCCTTATTAGGAACCCTATTCAACAGATACATGACAATTTTTAAAGCATACATCCATAACGATACGGGTAAAGATGAATTACTTAGCATGCTCCTAACCATATCTATTAAGGTTCGATTACGCCTTTCTGACACACCATTTTGTTGTGGTATACCAAGCATTGTGTATTGAGCACAAATACCACGTTTCTCAAGGAACTTAGCAAACGAACCAAGATGTTGACCACTTTTATCATATCTTTCATAATACTTACCACCTCTATCTGATCTGACAACTTTCACCTTTCTGTCTAATTGCCTTTCCACTTCATTTATATAAATTTCCAAGGCTTTCACTGCTTGAGATTTCTCATCCAGTAAATATACATGTCCATAACGTGAAAAGTCATCAGTAAAGATGATAAAGTACTTCACTTTATTGAAAGAATTTACATCAAAAGGACCACATATATCGGTGTGTATAATTTTATGAAGCTGGCTACTTCTTGTGGCTCCTTTCTTTGTGTGTTTTGTTTGTTTGCCTTTAATACAATCCACACATACGTCCAGATCAATAAAATCTAAATTTAGAAAAAAATCATTCTTTACTAATCTTTCCATCCTTTCTTTGGAAATATGTCCCAAACTCTTATGCCACAAGTAAGCAGAACACTCATTCACTAAACCATGTTTAGTGCCAACCTTATGATGCAGAGTCATAAGATTTTCAGCATATAAATTATCAAGATTTATATAAACCATCATAAAGTATACCAGATCCAATCATACAAGTACTCTTATATAAACTGAAACAACCATTCCCGAACTTAAAAGAGTATCCAGCAACATGAAGTTTAAATAAGGAAACTAAATTCCTAAAATACTAGGTACATAAAAAATATCCAACAAGTCCAAATGAAATCCAGTTTCTTAATTATTCACGTAATGAATGGAGTGGTTTCCTAAGTTCTTAAGTCTGATCTCTTCCTAAACTAACATACTATGCAATTAATGCACATTCCATTTATCTTTCATTTGGAAAGGATCATACTCAAACGGTAATGAGTTCGAAATGAACTGTAAAAGAAATTTTTATCCATTGTCATTCTAGGAGACTTAAGTCTTGCTGCAATATATTTGTCATCTCAATAACATGTTCGTGCCTAGTACGAAAACCATCAAATTTTATGGTGGTTAAAGTACTCATTAATGTCCCAGCAAGAGATTTATCAGCAGTTTGGGAGCGCTCTTCCACAAATTTCATAAATTCTCTTAAACTCTCAGTTGTGGGAAGAGCTGACTTAATATTACTTACTATGCTCATTCACATAAACATCAAACTAAGTCTGTTTGACCTTTCCTAAACTTTATAATGGGTTTTCTCTTCATTGCTACTAGCATCATTAATAGCAACAAGTTTCTCAACATTAAGACTATATCAAATCCAACACACCTATGTTAAATTGGACTTGTTCGCTCCAATCAAAAAAACTTAACCCATTCAATATTAGAATAGACATAGCTTGCGAACATAAAAATACAAGAACAAATATTGCCATTAACACATGTTTATCATTTATACTTTGAGTTATACATTAAACAGATTCCAACAATAAACAAACATTATATGCATATTAATGTTCTCCTTTGGGTGATACATTAATACGCAAAACATAATGATGCTATAATATTAACATTATTTGGTAAGATATATACACTAATTAGCAAAACTTATTATCTTTGGATATATAAGTAAAACTAATAATGCATACTCACTATCAACAATAATGTTCATTAATTATCAGAACAACTAATCAACCTTTGGGCGATTCATACATGCCTTATAATAATGAACTTCAATTTAACCCATATAAATCAATTATTTATAATTTAGCATCCATTCTATGGGTAATTGAAATAAAAATTTATCATTAATTTGGAATTAAATAAAACATAAAGATTTGATCATTTTGGTGATTACAAATCTATCATACAAATAATTCCAATAAATAAAATTATCAATAATTTGGAATTAAAATAAAACATAAAGATTTGATCACTTTGGTGATTACAAATCCATCATACAATTAATTCTAATAAAATAAAATTATCAATAATTTGGAATTAAAATAAAACATAAAGATTTGATCACTTTGATGATTAGAAATCCATATACAATTAATTCCAATAAAATAATCATTAATTTAGAATTAATCAAAACATACAGATTCAATCACTTTGGTGATTACAAATATATCATACGATTAATTCTAATAAAATAATCAATAATTTGAAATTAACCAAAACATAAAGATTTGCTCACTTTGGTGATTACAAATCTATCATAAGATTAATCTCAATAAAAATAATCATTAATTTGAAATTAATCAAAACATAAAGATTTCATCACTTTGGTGTTTGGTGATTACAAATCTATCATAATCTCAACAAATCAATCAATTCATAAATTAATTTTCATTAATACAGCGGAAAATAATCATAATTAAAATATATAGCCTTCTCTTTAATTTGCTACATTAATAGGCTATAATTGGACCCACATACATTTACTATCTCTTTCTATCTTTCAATGTGCAATTGCTCCAACCTTGCTTTTATTAAAAAATATTCACGCTTCAATTAATTTTGTTCCTTCCTGACACATTAATAGAAAAGATAGAAAATATGTAATCTTTGCCAACGGTAGGTTTGAAAAACCTAATACTCACCTTCAGCCAACACAAAAGGTAAAGGTACATTATTCAACTAATAGGTTTATAAATAAAATAAGTGGCAACTGCAAATTAAATGTGGTGGATGCCTCTATCCATAAGGGAGAACCATACGTGCCACTCGTTATTATGGAATTCAAAACCCATATTCAATTCCGTGAACACCAAACAATTCACGATCATTAAAATAAAATTAATTACTTATTCATAAATTCATAATTCAAATTTAGGGTTTATCAAAATTTGAAAAATAAAACACATCATTAATGGAGAATCACATTCAAATAACTGTGGCTCTGATACCACATGTAAGCTTAAACATAATTAGGAATATATTCTACAGGATCTTAGAATCTATGATTCTCACATAATATAAGATAGTGAGAAAGACTTACCTTGATTTATGAGAGATGCAATCAATTGTACTTCAATAACCTTGTCTCAATCTATCTCTTTGAGTCCCTTTTATTCTACACACTTTATTGATGGTATACTGTGTAGAACTCTTATACTGCAAAGACAGATCCCTATATCTTTATATAACCAATGTCCATCAAATTGGTTGTCATTAGTTATTATAAAATAATAACCAATTTTCATTAATACCGACTCTCATCAAGTTAGTTCTATCATATAATTATAAAATAAATAACTTCTCATAATTACCAATATGTCCTTATATTTTATTAAATCACATACAGGCTCATAATGATATTTTACATGAGTCACATTAATTATGGAATAATTTATTTATTTTCTAACACTTGTATTCAAAATACCAAAATCCACTTGGGGAAAATCTAGATAGAGAACAGGGGTTTTTGAGTTTGTGAATTTTGTGTCTTCTTCTTCCTTCTTCTTCGCCTTCCCCCCGCCATTGAAGGGTCAAGCTCGTTCGCTTCTTCAATACTCACTTCGCCTCTGCACTTGCTCTCCTCTGTTACACGCGGGAATAGGGGAACAAATTGCCAACATTTTATTTTATTTTTTCTAATAGATATTTTGTTCTTTTGAATTTTTTTCATGTAAAGTCTATTTTCAATTTTAGTATGATAAAAACTTATCTGTTTTCGTTAAATAACTTTTAGATATTACTATCATGTTAATTTATAATTATGGAAATTATTTGAGTTAATAATATTGTCAAAAAGTTAACTTTTTCTTCTTTAGTTGATAATGTATAGTAAAATATTAAACTCATAAATTAAAAAAAATGAATAAAATTTAAACAGCAATAAAATATGAGTGCTATTAAGACTAATATTCTTTTTAATTATACTAAAAGATAAAATTGATAATAGGTTTAATTCTTTAAATTTTTAGAGAATTTTTTTAATAAAATAATAACTAATTACGGTTTTTAATATTTTTGTGTAAACTTATTTAAAAAGACAAAAACACAACAAAGGAAAATAATTTTTTTAAAAAGAAACAGAATTTAAAAACAATCACAAAAGTTGTATATAAGTTGTTTTTTTTGTCCAAATTGAAACGCATGATAGATAAATCAAATAGAAGTGAGGATGTATTCCTGGGCAAGAACAAATTCCCTACATTTTATTTTATTTTATTTTTTCTAATGGATGATTTTGAGCTTTTGATAGAATATGTAAGTACAAGAAATATTGTTCATTTGAAAAAACAACATTGGTCACAATGAAATATGATAAAGAAAAAAAAACTTGTTGAAATCTGCGTAGAATATTTTATTTTGGAGAATTATATGCGCATTCCTACACCTTGTCTATTAGAATAGATACTTATATAAATTATTATATTTAAATTTATAACTGTGTTATATTTAAACAACTTATTGAAAACTATTAGAATAGATACTTATATTTAATTTTATAATTGTTTTATATTTTTATGTCAATTATCACGTGGAGTGAGAGGAATTTATTTCGCAAGGGAATGGTAACTACTAAAAGCGTCTGTTATTTAATTAAAACAGCAATATAATATAGACTAATCAATTTTTCTGTAATTATACTAACAAATAATTATTTATTATGGTTTTTAGCATTTATGTATAAACTTATTTAAAAAGACATAAACACAAAAAAA
>Ga0209489_107040_pt1 | contig 17299 bp, 8 predicted proteins | sample SiratrowhiteBW_FD_187527 | JGI IMG/M metagenome (GOLD analysis project Ga0209489, IMG submission 187527) | Root nodule microbial communities of legume samples collected from California, USA - Siratro white BW (SPAdes) (version 2) | ecosystem: Host-associated > Plants > Roots > Nodule | place: USA... | reverse complement strand
AAAAAAAAAAAAAAAATAAAAAAGAAAAAAAAAAAAAAAACATAATTAAGATTTTCAAGAGAAACAGACCCATAGCAAAAATAAATAAAAAATAAAAAAATATAAATGAGATGTAAGTTTATAACTGCTTTGATTAATGTAATAGATTTTTATTTTTGATTGATGTATTTGGACAATGATCATATTGTTGCCTTAAAAATAAATTTAGATTTAATATTTAATTTTTATACCTACTTTAGTTAAATCATTATTTTCATTACAATAGTATCTGTAAAATAATTATGAATTATTTGATATCGTCGGCATATATACTAATGTAAAAGATATACTTTTATCAAATTAAATTGAAATTAAAATAAAATTATAATTAAAAAAATTATAAAATGTTAATACCAAAATTTAAAGGAATTAAAACTTGAAACAATAGACTCAATTTACGTAAGTGTCACGTTTAATTAGGTAATTAAAATAAAAAAAAGTGGAAGAATATAAAAAATAAAGTTACATTACAATAATTAAAATGAAAAAAAATTAAAAACAACAAAAAAACATGTTTCCTAATGATGAAGAGTCTCATAATTAATCAAATCTTTGTTCAAGATCATCAATTTTTTAAGCATCTTATCAAAATTTATTCAAACAATTAGGTTTAAATTGTTTAATCCATCGCGCAAATTTTGAGTATCACTTAAAATTTGTGAACATGCATAATGTATAAATATTGGTTAACTTAGAATTGTGGTCTAATATTTTCAACACCATCGTTTTTGTTTGGAGAGTCTTAACTGTTAAGGATATTATTGATGTTATTAGTTAAACTTATCTACATTATTTACATGATTAAGCAATGCAATGTAGTAATTGTTGGCTAAATAAGATTCCTGTGATAAAAATAAGAAGTAATATATTATGAGAAATATGAGTGAACATTGTAACAAATAAGAAATAATATTATGTGTAAAATCAATACACATCAAAGCAAAAGAATGAAAAACAATTATATAAAAGTAAACATAATAGTTGCAAATAGTTTTCCTTTCATGTCATCTCATAAATGTATATTGACAAGAAAGTTACTATCCTCCAAATCCATTTGCAAATCGAGAAAAAAAACATGAAAAATTTGTCTTTTATTCCTTATGCGTGGGACTTACGCAAAATCATCTTAAGGCTAAATTAATATTCATATGAACTAATAAATTTAAGTTATGGGAGATTATTTCATAAAATACATCCATTTCTTAAATAAATTTTAATATTTTAATAATTCGTTTATTAAGTTTTAATATTTTAATAAGTTTATTGAGTAATGGGTTTAATAATCAATCACTTTGCATTTGCATAGGCAAAGGCTTGATCTTTAAGAGCGAAAGCAATATCACTAATGCCCTCTTTAGCTTTGAAGAGTGAAATATAGGAAATAGAAATAGAAAATAAATTAAAGAAATAAAAATATATAAAAAATAAATTAAATATATAGTTTTCTAAGAAGTAAAAATATAAAAGGAACAGATTTTTAGAAAAATCCTTCAATTCAATTAATTCGATAAGAGATAAAAGAAAAAACATCTAAAAATAATAATAAAAATAACTGAAGATGTAAAGTCGATTCTATCATATTTTAAAGTTTTTTTTTTTTTCCTTTCAACCCATCAACATTTGGTTTTGTTTTTTCAGGGCTTATATGTTTATTTCCAAGGTGCTTGTGAATAGGTTAAGACCTGATTTGGAGGAACTCATCAACACACTTGAAAGTAGTTTACAAAAGACAATGCCATTGTTCTTCATCAAATGTTGCATCATATGAAGAGTTCTAAAACTAAATATCTTCAAATTGATGTGAACAAAGTATAAGATAGGGTTATTTGAGATACCTAATTTTATGAAGAAAAAATAGTTTGATCTGATCTTATGTATCAAAGTCAAATAGAGTTTGGGTTTGTGTTGTGTGGTCCGTGGCCTGTGATGTTCAGAGCAAAATGTTGAACAGACATGACACTCTCTTCACATGTCAATCCATTCCCATTCCCAATTCAATCTCTATCTCATGCATTGGATTCTTCTTACTCTTCTCTCTCACATGCCAATTCTTACATTTTTCTTGCAAATTTTTTTAAAGTCAAAGACAGTTTGACTTTCATGCATTTTCAGTACTTAATACCTTACAATAAATTTTCATTAATGAAAAAGAAAAAATAAAATTATCTTTTAGCTCAAAACACTCACTTCACCTGTTCCACTCACTTGGAAAATATAAATGAAATACATTTTAGAATATTTGAGGGATAATGTTTTTCACACAATTTTATATACAATTTAATAGCTCTGTAACAAAAATATTTGATTTTGTTGCATGGCCTTGGAAATGAAGATGAAACAAAGGTGCAATTGCAGGAGTAATGAAGACAAGCAACATTGGGATTTTGCCTTCTGAAACAACACAGAGACTGATTAATGCACCTTACCCCACTCCATCAATTCTTTTCTTCATCATTGTTGCATCATATTATTATCTTCCATTTCTGACTCAATTTTTCATCTCTTCTTCCACCATTAAAACTGTTTAATCAAATTCATTTTCACTCAAATCAATTCTCAATTTTATTTTTTTTTATTTTTTATATTTGAACGAGCTCTTGTGTGCATAGATTAAACCATTTCATCTATCATTTTTCATATTTTAATAATTTTCTTCTTTGTTGTGTTGCTAGGTAAGTGGGGATTGATTTTTTTGCACTATTGTCATTACCTGTTTAACAGTTTTGGCATTCTGAATTTTTCAATCATCATGAGGAGCCAAAACTCTTGAAAAGGGGACCAAAACAATTTCTCATTTATTCAAATATTCAAATAGAAGATATTATTTTAGAATAATAATTTCAGAATAATTAATTAATAATTATTTGTTTTTCTTTGCACTATTGTCACTACCTGTTTAACAGTTTTGGCATTCTGGATTTTTCAATCATCCAAAACTCTTGAAAAGGGGACAAAAAGATTTTTATTTATTCAAATGGAAGATGTTATTGATAAAGTGAATGTTTTAATATTTTTGAATTTCTAATGAAGAATCATTTCAGCTGGTCTATTGTGGGCCAATAGTCAATGTAGCAGAGCCCGATTTCTATTATGGACCACTTGTTCATTGCTATTGTACTGTTGGGCCAAAACATTGATGGGCTTTTATTCTCCTAAAACCTACTGATTATTGATAAAACAAAATTTGGACTTGGACTTTTTGTATAATCATTTTATGTTTTATTTTTTCTTTATTAATTTAGACCTCATTATCCATCATTATGACTAGTAGAATTAGTCTCTTCTAAAAAAAACTATGATTGATGAGTAGTTGCAATGTAAGATGTAAAATGTAAAATGTTATGACAATTTCTGTCAGATAAACCATTTATGCTGAAACTCTCAAACTCATAAAGCAAATAAACCAAATTTGTTGACAAGTTTAAAAAAGGCACTGCCAAAGAAGAAGCCTAATAAGTGAAGAACAGACTTTGTGTCTAAGGAAAAAGATAATTATAAATGTAGTATCTAAAGTAATAAAGAAGGAAAAGAATTTCAGGCAATAAACTTATTGTCACAAAAGCCAAAAGTTGAAAAGTAGTTTTAGATAAATAAATATTTAAAAGAATTTGTATATTTTAAATCTAATAGACTCTAGATACTAAATTAAGTCTACTATGTAGAAAGTAATTTTGTTATCTGAAACAAAAAGCATCTGACCTATTAACATATGAAGAATGAATCAAATTTGAATTTTGATTAGTGATAAAGATACGGTGGTGTGATGCAAATTCGAATGTGAAATTGGGTCACACCATATTTCATGATTGGTACGGTTTAGGCTTTTTCCACATCGAAAACCAATACGTGTCAATGGTCATTTTTTCTGTTTTTGAAGGTAAACAAGTGATAAGGATTTCCACTTTCATCACCACCTATACTTCCTCACAGAAATTCTCTGCCACCACAAAACAAATTTGTCAAACCAAACAAAAAAATAATAAAAGAAAAAACAAATGCCAAACTTGTGAAAGTGTTCTTTCCGTATATTGAGCACTTGATCTTAAAGCCTACAACATTGTTGAAAAGATACTATTTGATTGTGACAACAACATTATTTTCTGGTTCGAGTTGGGTCATACATTTCGTCAAAGGATTCGAATGAACACAATGCTTCGAACATGCATGGTGGACACCCATGCGATTCCGTTTCTCACAAACATGTTTCTTTTGTTCCAAATTGTACACATTCAACGAAAATAACACACAAAAGTTACCCTAATCTCAGTCATACATGCATCAAGCTCCGCTGTCACCATTCTTTTTCCTTTTATCTTTTTTCTTAAGACTTAATCATACATTAAGGTCATTGATATTAAAATCCAGTAATTGAAACATTGTATATAATTAATAACCAATTTATTTACAACTTTCTTCAATTATAATAACTATTTTATAAAATGTTAAGGGGATACATTAATTTGAATTATTTACAGGAATAATCAATACTTGTGCTTAATTAGGTGAGGAATTAGCTGGCACAAAAACGCTCTCTTTCTCTCTCTGTCTCATGAAAATAAAAAACCTTCTTTTGCATGATTGCGATGTGTGATCATGTTTACTTTCTTTTAGTCAATGAATTTTTTTTCTTTAAAATTAAATTTCATTTCATCAAAATATAACAAAAATTGCAAGGAAAAGAACAGTGATGAGAGTATTCTTGGAACAGAACCAATATCAGGTGAAAACATACATTGGAAGCTAGTTGGGAGAGAGAGAGAGGGAAATAGAAGAACAGAGTTAGCGTTGTTCTTTGCTTCTTTCACGTGGGTTGCTATCATTAATATATTTAATACACTACTCCAACTATTTTTTTTTTTTAAATATAACAAAATTTTAACACCATAAATTAATATAGTAATCACTTCATGAAGGATGAAATTGAATTAAAAAGTTAAACTATTTTTATAAGGCGTAGTGAAATGAGTTTGAAAATTCTTTACAACTTAATTTGCATTTGCTTTGATGGAATAAAATACATACACATAAGTGCTGCTTTACAACATGTGTGTGTTACGATGACAGTTAGAGACTCATATCGCAGCCTGAAAAAAGGCATGAAATCACAGCCTCAACTCAACTCGGATCCGAACCCGGGACGACTCGGTTGTGCCATCTCCTCCATCGGCGGTTCCCGGCGCATTCTTCTAACACTGGTTTCATGATATGTGTAACTCAAATCACATCAAAACAAACTCTCTCTCTCACTCTAACTCACTCTAAAATGAGATCTCAACTTAGTAATATCAATAATAATCATAATAAACTTTCTCATAACTCAAATCTCGACCAGACCAAACCGTGGTTTGTTTAACCAAACCGTTTTTGGAAAATTCAGAATCCGACCAGTTTGGTCGGAGAGTTACCAGATGGTTTTGTCACTTGGACAGTGTAGGAGCGGTCTGGACTCTGGCCAGAAATCGAGATTGTTGTTGATTCTGACGTGGCAGTGTTGTTTTAAGTCGTCGAGTTCAAGGTTTACGAACCGGTTCGGTTTTGCTGACTCGGACCAGGAGATGAACCGGAGAACCTCGTGAAAGAGAGCTTCGTCGCAGGGGATGAGTAATGGACCGTGGTTGGAGAAACCGTACTCTTCTTCGGCTTGGAGGAGAAGCTTCTTGAAGACGGGGTGGTTCAGGTACGTTGCGCGCACGATAAATCTGGTGAGGTTGGTGCCCACGCAGACTGCCACGTGTCCCGCAGGCACATCTGGTGGTGTGCGGTTTGCAGACATGCGGGCCTTGTTGCGCCAGCGCCGCAGCATCTGGCGGAGCCGAACGATGTGTCGGATTTGGCTGCATTTTGCGGACATTTTTTCTCGTACTGTGTTTTTCTTCTGTTGTTGCTGTGGTTCTGAAGAAGTTGGAGAAAGTTGCAGTGGAAGTGATGATGAATGGTTGATAAAAATAAAGGTTGGGGGATTTGAAGGAGGGTGTGAGATTAGGAATTTATAGGTGTGAGGTTCGAAGAATGCCCTTTGTTTTTGGAGATATTTACGAGGGTGACCTTGGTTTCTGTCTCCGGTTCTTGTAGCAATACTTTTCAGGAGTAGTGAGTGATTTAAATAATTTAGCTTTAGTTTTTAATTCAACTTTTAATTGTAGAATTTTAGAATTTTTTTCTTGTTTTTCAATTGATAGAAGTAAGTTTAGAATTTAGAAACTTGAGTTGAATTAAATTTAGTTAATAAAATTAAAAAGTGTTATAACTTTTATTTCAACCTAGATTTGAAACAAATTTTGCTTTTAATAAAGAATCATGTGATAATATTTTATGAAAGGAGAAGGTTAACCAAATTCAGATACATCATTAATATGGTTTAATGTGCACATCTTTATTGATGTTTTAGGATTGTAATTTATGGAATAATATTAATTAGAATTGTTAAAAGAATTGAATACAATTATTTTATTAATTTACTTTTTTTAAAATCAAATTTTTTATTATTGAACCTAAACTGAAATATAATTCATGACTTAAAAAAATATACTTTAAAATAGAATATTTATTGGAAATAATTCTAATATTTTGCATAGTTGAATTCAATTTAGTTAAAGGAATACATAATTCCATTAGATTTTCTTTATTTTGGTTCTAAAGTTTTGTTCAGACTTACCAATTTAGTTCAATTTATCCATTTTTTTTCATATTAGTGTTAAGTAACTTCTTTCCTTAATCTTCTTACATAATCTCCTTTGCAGATGTCATTTTATTTTTTGAGTTTCTTTCTCCTACTTCAGTCTTAAATATTTTATAGCTTTTATTCTAATAATGCAAGGTTCTTACAATCCACCTTCTAATTAATATTTTCTTTAACTGTTAACAAAAGTATATGTTTTTAAGATATAATTTTTAAAACTTTTTTATGATTTAAAATTTAAAATTTTATATATCATAGTAACAACATATCTCAATGATAATATTTGAATCCTAAACCTATGATTCCGTGCATCATTCTACACAGTTAAAATATTCTTAATATATTTTGAAAAGTTTCATATAAAACTTGGTGAATTGGTAGTAACATTTATGATTCTACTGCTTCTTTTATCATCTCTGAAGAGCGTGGTAAAATAACAGTGAAATGAAACAAATAATTGAAGTGGTCACAACACCTAAATTTGCTCAATCTAACATGAATGAATTATCTTCTATTGGGCTCACAATTTCAGTCTCACCAAAAATTTTATGTTCCCGAAAGTTGACTTTCTAAAAGGACAACAAATAACTTCACAAAAATCACCACGTATAAGAGAAAACAAATTTCTCTTGAAAGTATCATACTCCTATTATTTATCACATATATAAATTACTTTTACTATTAGAGTGAAATATAACTCTAATTACCTATGCACAGACATGTACATCTTTTTATATGTACCTATAATTGTGAAATAACATTAAACATTAATCATCTTCTAATAACATTAGTTTACTAAAAAAATAACTTTATCCACGATCAAATAAATCATGATGGTTTTGGAAAATTTTATGTTTTCTATGATAAAAATATATTATACAAACAGTTGGCTGTGTAATTTGATTAAATTGAAAATGTAAATAATAATTTTATGAAATTATTTATTTACAACATTTTTTTCACAGAAAACATAATTATTTCACTTCAAATAATATATGTCCATCAATTTTTATCTATGTAAAAGTTTATTAACATTTTAAATATCTCATAATGTGTTAAGTAAATTAATGAAGTATAATTAAAATTTAAACTTTATAAAAGATAACATATTTCATAGAAACTATTATTACAAGGGTTGAAGAAATAAATTTTAATATTCACGAAATATTATTAGGTGGGTCTCTTTTTAATTATTTAAATTAAAATTTTAGTCAAAATATATATTATGCTTTTTCATCAATATAATAATTTTTTGCTAAGTTTTCGTCATTAATAATGTTTATATTTTTTAAGATATCAAATAAATGTGATATAATGTTTTAAAATAATTTAAAGATTATTAATGTAATTAACCTCTTCTGTGGGGGATCTATTCAAAAAAATCCAAAAATTTAATAAAAAATAAGTTATTTAACAATTTTGTTAACATAAACAGCCAGATGGAAAAAACAGAACTATAAACAATATTTTAAATAAAAATCATCTAATAAATATGATTTTTTTTACCATGTAAGTGGGTGACATCTGTCTCTTTATCTATATCTCCAGTTATTGTAGCAATAAGACTTCTCAAGAGTACTAAATGATTTTAAACAATTTAGCTAAAAGGATTGTTACTTCATTCCTACTCATCCAAATCTAATGAGACTTTCTGTATAAAATTTTTCTTATTCTAAATAAAACTTATAATAGTTGTTTTAAGAATTATGGAATTATTTATATATGTCAAAAATATAAAACAGGTTAACCTAAAACCTAAGTTAGATATTCGTACAAGTTTGATTAATGCTAAAATTAAATAAGATTTAGATGTTAAACTTATGAAGCTATAATTAAAATACTCTTAATCTATTTAGAAAATTAAAACTTATATAAAATTTAATAAATTTGATGAAAACATTTATGATATTAAAGCATCTTTTATCACTTCTATGCAAGGTGATAGAAGCGCTGTGAAATGAAACTAAGAATTGAATAAGTGGTCACCACACTTAAAAATTGTTCCAAAAACTGTGCAAAATATCTTTAATTGGACTTTCAGGTGCAGTGTTACCAAAAATTTGTATTCCCGAAAGTTGATTCTCTAAAAAAGCAAAACAAAACCAATATATATCTTCAACGAAATGTCACATTCTAAGAGAAAAAAGTTATCTCTTTGAAAATATAACACTCCTATTATCTAATATATATATATATATATATATATATATATATATATATATATATATATATATATATATATATTACAAATTAGTTTTACAAGAATAAAATAAATACTAATTTGGTAGAAAGGTACTAAATCAAATATTGTTTTAGTTATTAATTATTGAGTATTTGGAACACATGTATATGGTTTAGTGGGAGAAGTTCCACTCTCCTAAGAAATAAAGCAAACAATTTGCTGACTATTTGAAAAACCTGGACCAGTTAAGTATATTCATATCAATTATTAATCAGAGTTATGTTAGTACTATATGTTTAAATATAAGTGATAACTGTTATTTTTATTTTTATTAAATTATCAAGATGCAACATAACTTCAATTACCCCTATGTATAGATACGTACATTTTTTTTTTTATAAATGTACGCTAAATGTGATATAATTATAAAACACAATCTTAAAATATTAGTTTTTTCTAATAAAATTTGTTTAGCTTACTAAAGAATGTTTCTTCCACTGTCAACCCATCATTGCATTTTTGTAAACTTTTTATATTATTTATGATAAAAGATACCATATAATAAACAGTTAGTTGTGTAATTTGAATAAAACATATTTCATAAAAACTATTATCACAAAGATTGAATAAATAAATTTTAGTATTCATAAAATATTATAACTTGAGTCTATTTTTAAATATTTACATTAAAACTTCAGTCAATATATATAATATACTTCTAATAAATATAATACACTTTTATTAAATTTTCATAATTAATAATATTTATGTTTTTTTTTACATATCAAATAAATATGATATATAATACTCCATCTAAGGCAAACATACTAGCAGATTTATTAATCACATTAATTTTTGGTTTTTTAGTAAGTTTCTTCTAAGTTAATCCTAATTGTTTTGTGAAAAAAAAAATGGTTAAGTTATGATGAAATTGTAGCTTTTTAGTTTTGTTTTAGCTATTAATTATAGTTTTCACTTTAAGTGTTTAATTTAACATGTTTTACTTTGATTTAATTTATATTTTTTTTATCAAGTTGTGATTTATTAATATATTTAAAGAAAAAAATTATTTAAGATTTAAAATTTGAGAATGAAAAGTATTAAAATTTGGATGATTGTTGTAATTACTTTTGACTTTTGAAATTGTTTTTGAAATAAATCAATATTTGAACTAGTTATAGTTGAATATTTTATATTTATTATAATAAATATTTGAGTTTTAAGTTACTTAAAGTCTAATTATTTTCCAGAATCCCTTTGTAAGATGAAAATTGTTGTTTCTATTTATATATTATAAATTAACTATTTAGAGTTGATGTGAGATGTCTAACACACATTCTTCACAATAAGACAGACATATATTTGTGAGTGGTCCGACTTGATAATGGATTATACAATATTCAACAAATTTCATTAGATAAACTTTTATGTCATTAAGAAATAAGTTAAGATTACCTCGTCTTTACAAAATCAACTTTTAAAATAAGGAATGCTCCTATTTATATATTATAAATTGACATGGTCTTTGGTCAATGTAAGATCTCTAATTGTTAGTTTAAACTTCTAGAAAATTAGTTGAATTGGTAGAAAAAGGTTATAAATTTTGAAAATTAGTTACAAATGTATAAAATTTTAGTTCTAATGTATTTTCGCACGAAAGATGAAATATAAAAAAGAAGACATTTTCTTTCTTATTCTCTAGTAAAGAAAAATCATTCTCACTTAAATAAAAATATTTTCATTCGAGTAAAATAATTCTAATTAAGTAAAAATAAAATAGAAAATCAAACTTGTTATCTATATAATTTTTGTATGGTAAAGAGTTTTTATATATAATTGAGAAGTTTATGTATATAGAAAATAGAATATTATGATATTTATATACGAGATATGTTCACAAAAGAGATATATAGAAATATATAATGATAATAAATTACATATTATATTGCTTTTATATGTATTACGATGAGGATATTTAGTAAGAAATCATGACTCTTAATATTGAGATATTAAACACGAAAACAATATATCTTACCAATATTATCTAATTTGATTATATATTAAAATTATCATGGAGGAAGAAGCTAAAGAAAATATTGAATAGCATGACATATTAAATACATTATATTATCTTAAAATAAAAAATTGAGAATTCTAACGGCTCATGTGTTAATTTTCAATTTCCACATACTCAAATTAAAATAAGAGTAAAGTAATGAAGTAATGATGATTTCAGCCGTTGTTGTGAGTTAAATTTGGAGAAGGACAGTAAAATTGACTAATTTTCTTAAGCGATTTCGTTCAAAGGATCACAAAGTAACCAAAGAGTAGTGTGACCTAAAAGATATCATCAATTCCTAACTTAAGAGAATCATCTAATCTCAATATAGACCACCTTACATAAATTGTTTTTTTCTTCACAGTTTCCAAGAAAGAAAATATGAAAATAATACTATTTTTAATGGCTTAGAGAAAGAGAAAAATCTAGTTCTCTTCTTTCTTTTTCTTCCTTGGTAATAATAATAAAAAAAATACATTGCAATCTACCAAACAATGCATTTCTTTATCTCTTTCCTAATCAACTCAACCAATCAATGTCTGAGTCTAGGCTGGCGCAACATTGAAAATGTTTTTTCTTTTGTTCATCTCTGGAAAAGGGACCATAAAATATTGAACCAAACAACAAACGTAAGTTTAGTATACATCTCTTCTAAAAAGGCAGCATTTCACAAACCTCCAAATCTGACCACACCCCATGTGCAGCCTTACCCCATTGCTTTCTTTCTTTATAATTTTCCAATGAAATGCCAAAAAACCCTTCTTAAATCAGATTTCAAACTATTTCTCTTCTTATTTTATCGTTATTAGTTCATCCACATTTGCCACTTCCCCCACCCTTAAAACTAATCATTTCTAATATTCTCAAATAAAAATCTTTCAGAATCTCCAATCTTATTATACCCTAATATTGCAACATTGTTATAACATATTTGAGTTAAAATGTTGGCCAATTCCGATTTATGGGTCCACTTGGCTAGCTTTGGCAAGAACTAATTAAAAATGGTTCACTACATTTGTTTGATTTGAGCATATAAACCCACATCTTAGAACCTTTGGTCATGGCATTTATTTGCCTTGTTCAATGTTTTTCAACAAGACACACTTCCTAGAAAATCTCCAAATCTAATTAAGAAACTTGAAGGGACAAAAATATGTGAATAATGTTGTTTGTAGGTTGCGAAATTATGTTCCACCCGTGTAATTGGTTTGGTGTTTTGTTTTCGGGCTTTCATGAAATATTATTTAATTTAATTTGTTTCTTCTTATGCTTACACCAAAATTGTGAGGAAGATAGGAAGAATATGTGTTAGATTTCTAAAGGGGTTTCTAAATATACAACCATAATCACTGGCTGTTTATTTCCTAACATTATCTCCCATCTTTCTTCAGAAATTAGTCTTAATTTTTAGTATTCTTATATAATTTTTCCAATTTTTATTAAATTTACATATAATTGATTCTAATTTATGAGAAATTAATTGTATTTCATATATTTTCTAAACATGTTTATAAAAAAATTGGTCAAAACATACTCTTCAAACGTGACGACTTAAGTCCACTTCATTGCATTCTTTTGACCCAAAATAAATAGAGAAATATTTAAGTTTGAGAAAGAAAAATATAAATAAATTTAATTAATTCTACAGGATAAATGATCAATTTTACGTTATTAATTCAGTAAAATACTTGTTTAATATGCCAAAATGTTTTATCATTATATATACTTGTTTTATAGTTTTATTATTAAATTATGATATTAAGACTCATTTAAATATTTTACTGCGACTACCTTTCATTATTAAGTTAGATGTAATAAACTCAACTTATTTTACTTCTTATTATACAACTTAATGTTATATCTTTTAACTTTTGTGGAAAACGTGAAAAATGAATTAAGGTTTATTTTGTACCATCATATCTTATATTGTTAATATCATTTCAGTAACAAAATTTTCATACAAATAAAAGTATTGTGTACGTATATATTGATTTTAGTTGACGTACTTTTCCGTTCTAGAAAAAGCACTTCCAGGTTTCGTATCCATCTACTTGTACTCATACAGTGTCACGGACGTAACGGACCCACACCTCCCTTGTTACTCTTCTGTACGGCCACTGTCACTACTAAACTGCGATAAGAACTCAACTTCGACTTTCACCGTTAACTCATTATATATTTATTTTAAAATTTGTTTATTAAAACAGTCCATTAAATAAACATTTTCATATATCATTTTGTAATTTGTATAGAATACTAACATTATGAAAATTACTGTTGTCTATGGTAAATACTTTTTTTTTTTATGTGAATGTTAAACTCTTCTATATTGTTAACATCCAATAAATTATTTATACAATTATCCCTCCATATGGACTTCATCAACTAAAGCATTTAATTATGGAGATGAACAAATTACTAGCTACGACTTTGTGATTTCTGCAGCCAAGGTAGATATTATTATTAAATTTATATATATCTTCAAATAAATGGGCTATGGAGATCGAGATATTGATATTATTTATATATCTTCAAATAAATTGGCTATGAAGAGATGGGAGTGCATTAATGCGCCATCAAATTTATACACAATAGTATGTGCTTCACATACTTTGATGAAACCAAGAACAAATAACATCAGACATCCAGCATCATCATAATCTATTCAAACTAGTATTAGTTTTGATCATGTCACATTATTTTCAGATTTGAATTTCAAAATTATATACAAATAAAATAGATAATCAAGTTATATTAATGTAACTTTTACTAAACATTTTATTATGAATAAATTTATATGAAAAGTAATTTAATTGTTAAATTATTATTTTACATTTGCTGTTAAAAGAAATTATTATTTTACACTATAAGGATCAACCATATTAGATTTAATTGAAATAAATAATAATAATAATAATCATAGCTTGAATCTGATTATTTACTATGGTTTCTTCAAATAAAGGTATAAACAAAAATTCAGAGATTACAGTGGGTATTATGACATAGACGTCACATGGTACGCCGTTTCCCTAGCATCTCCAAAATCAAATTTGTGCAGCAACTTTACATCATAATTTATGATGTTAATTCATAATCACAAGCTTTCGGTGCGTCCTAAACCATGAGACACTGCCACGTTTTTTGTTCCATTTCTCAATCTTGTCGCCAAAATCATCCTCATAATAATATTCAATTAATTTTGTTATTAAAATAATACGTAATTAATTTAACTCTATCGTGCCCATGCTTAAGATAAACAGAAATGGAATTTGATTACTCTCCACATGCGCTGGCTCTGCTGCTTCTCGATTCGCAAAGTGAATGAACGGTTCTTTGGGTTTGATACAAAGAACTCATTATGTGTATGTGTTGTATCTATAAATTTAATAATAAACACTTAAGGATAAGCTTTTACATTATGAGCTGCAGGTACTGCTTATAATCTTCTGTCAGAAATCACCAATATCACACTCATCCATGCACATAAATGAAATGCTAACAATAATAAAAGAAAGAGATAAAACAAACTAACATATTTAGTTTAGATTCTTGACCTTCATTCATATCAATGGTGGCAGTAGCAAACAAAAATTGAATCAATGAACAAATCAAAGTTTCATGCATGATATGATTACGTGCGGCTTAGAATAATATTCTTTTTTTTAAACATATTATTGATCTTGTAATTTTTCCAAAGTTGAGTTTTAGCCCTTATAAAAAAAGTATTACTTTTGTTTATTTTCAAGTGATTACAATTAACAAAAAAGAAAGCAATTCAATTAGAGTTATAAAAACACCTACGAAAATGTGTAAACTTCTTACGAAGATTCTTAATCGCTTATTTTCAACAATGAGAGGATTAGAATAGTAAATGTTCATTGACGTGGGCACTTGGGTGTATGATTAATACATTGACCACTAAATATGGAAGGATTGATTTTTGGGAATAAGCCAAAATCGAAATCGGTTGTGTTGTTTGTTAGTTTCATAGATAATAATATAAACATATCTAATTAATTTCCAAAAAGCCAAGTTCACCAATAAAACTTGATCATGATTCATGAATATTTGTTTATAATAAAAATACCCTAAGATGCATATAATTAAAGAGTAAATTTATAGTACTACGGCTACTGATGCTGCCATTGCCAACCTCATCTCTGTATCTCATCGATGTTGACCTATTCATTTTTTTATCTCTCTCTTTATTCTTGCACAAAAATTTGACTTCTATAAATAAGAAATAAATTACATATTATTATCCATACAGCTGTGAAGAAATCAAAACCTTTACAGCTAAGTCTGCTAATCAAAGAATCCATAGTGTGGTAACTTGTGACATAAATGGAAACTTGTGTGTTTAAGATATTGTTCTAATAGTAGGATTTTAGTTTCTTAATTATCAATCGTATCATAATTTTGCATCAACAAAATTTAATTTATATGTTTGCTTTTTCTAAAAACAAAAATTTATATTAAAAACTAAATCCCAATTACAAGCATGCCACAAATAAACATAATATAAAACCAAGAATTGGACATTAAATAGATTCATTTATTTGACTTTCTTTTTCAAAGTTTAATTTTTATCACATTTTATATGCCGCTGCAAATTTCTCGAAGGAAAAACATGTTGAATTTATCCGTGAAGGGTCTGAAAATTCCAAACCCTAGTCAGAAGTCTCATGAGAATATTTAATTATACAAATCAAGTTTTGGAGCATGCTTTTTTATTTCTCAACATGTAAAGTATTAATATAGTTAGTTGTATTATTTAATTATAAAAATATATGGGTGTAGCTGAAGTATTTGATCCGCATCTCACGCCCCTGTCATTATCGAAACAGCACTTTGAGGGTAGATACCAGAAAAATCGCGGTGGAAAAGGAATTAAAAAAAGTGGATTGAACAGAATGGTACCATTGGGGTGTTACTTGAGAGATTGCAAAAGCGTGTTCATACTTACTTACATTCCAATCTCCATGATTCTTTTATTGCATGTAGAGTTTTATTAAATTCATTATCAATATATAAAATATTATAATCAATGATTAAAAGAGGTTATACAGAGAGAGATTCTAGTTTGGTGTCGTTGACACACTTTTGCAGCTACTTCCTGCTTACAAGCACAATGAACTGCAATGAAAGGAATAGGTCAACAACTGCTACATAATTTAAACTTTTCTAGTGTGATTTCTTATTTATTCTTTTAATGTTCACTTAACTACTATTGGTTCTCCATATTGAAACATCAATTGCATTGGTTCTCAGTAATAGCAATAACAAAGTAAGAAAATAGAAACAAAATTGAAAAAAACCTGACAACAAAACAAAATATATAAGTAGAAAAACTCTGAATTCCAGTATGTTTATTAAGTTCATAATAAAAAAAAGTGATAAAAGATGTCATTTAAAAATAAAATTGTAAAAATAATCATAACAAACACGTATCAGAGGATCTATCATTATTAGACAATTTTTCTAGTAGATGGTTTTTTTCTCATTTATATTAGATAGTGGGATTGTTTGATTGAGTTCTTTAATAGATAATATAGTGTACATGATTTTTTGGATTCTTAAATTTTTGAAGCTCCTTAATCCTTATTGAAGTTTTCACCTCCTTCTTAATGGTATGCTTTCCTTAAAATGTTTATACTTTTTGTTAAAGACATAAATTAAAAAGAAATAAAGTCTTATCTTTATCTTCCAATTTACCTTAATATTCTGTAGATTGTCCAAGATCTTGTTGAAATCTGTTAGTTATTCCAGTTTGACTCAGTCATTCTGAACAAATATAATTGTTGCTTTAGACAAAGTCTTGTGTGATCAATTTGCTCATATATAATAACTCAAGTTTCACCCATATTAACACAACAATCTATGTCTTTGCGACTTCTCTAATTGTCTTATTACTAAGACACAACACTCTTGCTTTGTTGATCATGTGCTCCTTCTGATATATAGACACTGCCATGTTTGCCTCACTCTTCAGAGGATCATCACAATCTTGCTAAATCAAGATGACTTAAATCTTGAGTCTCCACAATCTAAAGTTTTTCTCTCCCAAAAACTTATTCATCTCAAACTTGGTGGTCATTTCTTTATCTTCTTAACTTTTTTTTCTTGTCCCCACAAAGGTGTCAATTGTTTGGTTCTTAGCAATAGCAAAACATGAAAATATAAACACAATTGAATAATGCACTTCACTGATAATAGAAGGTCTATAATAAAGACCTCTCTCAATTTCAGTATGTTAACTAAGTTTATAAAAACTTTATATATATATATATATATATATATATATATATATATATATATATATATATATATATCTTATATA
>Ga0209489_107038_pt1 | contig 17301 bp, 9 predicted proteins | sample SiratrowhiteBW_FD_187527 | JGI IMG/M metagenome (GOLD analysis project Ga0209489, IMG submission 187527) | Root nodule microbial communities of legume samples collected from California, USA - Siratro white BW (SPAdes) (version 2) | ecosystem: Host-associated > Plants > Roots > Nodule | place: USA... | reverse complement strand
ATAGTAAACATGAACCAAATCTCTTTTCCATATATATATATATAGTTTAGATGTTTCTTTTAATTTAGAGTAATAACATTTGAGTTGAGTTGTTGTATTTTGTACTTTGATTATGAAAAAAAATCAATAAATAAAGAGACAAAAATTCTATCTTGATGTGTGTTTTAATTTGGAGTAATAACATTTGAGTTGAGTTGTTGTATTTTGTAATTTAATTATGAAAACATCAATAAATAAAGAGACAAAAATTATATCTTGATGTGAGATGCATGTGCAAATAAAATTACTTTATAGGAATACCTAAAGTTTCATGTCATAAATTAATCATTCACCTATAGGTAATTAGTTTGCTCATTTTAACAAAATAAAATTTAAATAGATAAATAATAGAAAGTTGATAAATAATATATAGATGTTCATTTTTTATTTCATTAGAATCCTATCTCTCTAAACTTCATATTCTTTGAATTCTCTCTAAGATTTAGAGAGTAACCAATATATTGTTGTGCTATCAAGGTACAATTAGTGTAGGACTTCTCAAAAACTTACAAAAATGTTGGAAGGATTTTATTGGAATGCAAAATGACATATGTTTTAATGTAAGACTTGATATTAAAAGTCTTAACAAAATCTTGGAAGGACTTTTTGGGAATGGAAAAGGAAATTTTGCTTATAGGAACAATACCTTGAGGCAAGAAAATTTAGTGTTAGTTCTTTAAATTTGACATTAAGATGTGTCAAGGACGTGTTGGTGATATGAGTATGTTGATATATACATAAATTAAATTGTATATTTATATGTATGTTGGTTATATAATTTAGTATATTCAAGTTAAGTGTATTGATAATAGACTTGCATGTTATTGGATTTTATTATCATTTTTAAAGTATTTTCGTATAACTTAAGGTCTGAGAAAAATATGAATGTATGAGTATTTTGTGAATCTTTCTCTCTAGGATGATATTGCTCAAATAGTGACATACCTGGAAGAGTAACATACCGCTCAAGCAATTGGTCATGATTACATGTATCAAACACTATTGATGGAGCAAAAATATAGATGTTCAAGTGAAGTGATATATGACTCAAGCGATATGATATATAGCTTAAGCAAAGGTTTGAAGCTTGAACGAGAGAGAGATTGTGACATTATCACGTTTCTAAAATATAAGTGATAACATGATCACTCAAAAGTTGAGTCTTAACAATGGTGTATGGATTTTTGAAATATGTGATACCATGCAATAATAATTAGCGCTCAAACGATAACATGATCACTCAAGCATGGGTAAAATGATGTATCTTATGCTTTTGAAAACTTGTATGTGATAAGACAAGAGCATTGCTTAAGTGTTACTAGGGATACTCAAGCGATGAATGCTTAAGCATGGAAAAAAATGTTTGAGCATGAGAGTGATAAAACCAATTATGTTATATTGAGTTATATCAATCAAACAATGTGAAATTGTTGAGGCAAGAAAGTCTTCCTCATTTGTAGGAAAGGTTGCTTAAGCAATACTAATGTTGAAGATTATAATTTACATGTTATGTTTTCGAATAACATACATAAATGTGTCTGCGCAATGATGTATGTATAATATGTTGACCTTCATGAGTGCAAGCCTTTATGAGTATATTGTCCTTGATGGGTGTGTTATGCTTTTTTAGGTATGTGCCGATGATACTTGATATGATATTGAGTTCCAATGATCATAGTATTAAACACCAAATTCAATAAGGAAAGAATATAGTTTATGTTTCACTAGTTCACATAGATAAGCTTTAGGTAGTGAGAAGTTAAAAATGTTATTGTTTTATCGTTTTTTTATAGCAAATGCAAGTAGTTACTTTAACATAAGAAACTGAGGTTGATTTTTATCATAATGGATGACTTCTTCCTGCACCTCCATAGCATCTTCCTGCACCTCCATAGTAAATGTTAAAATATAATTTTGACCTTTAAAAATATATTTTAAATCAATCATACCCTTCATCCCCATTCACTTGCGGATTGTAGAATCTGCAAGTCATTTGATTTTTCGAATGACTTTGTGGATTAAACAATTTGCAAGTCATTCGAGGTTTATACAATCTGCAATACTTCTTTATATACATCTATTATTACGGATTGTATAATCCGTAAGTTTCTATGATTTTCAAATTACTTACAGATTATACAATCCGTAACTCATGAATTCCTCATTTTAGACTTATGTATTGTACAATCCGTAAGTATATATCACTTATGGATTCTACAATCCGTAACTCATGTTCTAAGACTAATGACATTTATGTAACTTACTTATGTCTAAACTTGAAATATTAAAAATTATAGAGGTGCAAAAAGATACTATAGAGTTGCAAGAAGAAACAGTCATCATAATGTCTATGATGAGTAAGGTGTAAGCCTCTACTTGATTGTAGTTTTCTGAATAATGTTAAATGTGACAAAGAACTATTTCACTGAGATATGGTTAAGAATTGTTATATTTTAGTGGTGAAAATTGATTTAGATGTAATTTGTTATGGGTATATTATGTTGATAGTATGTATCTGTTTTACATGTATTAATGTACCTTATGTGTATATGAATTTGATTTATATTTTATTATTATCGAATTTTTGTAATGTTTTTTATCTTGTAAGACCCAACTTTTTTTTTAAGGAGGAATTCTAAAAAAGACTTATATCATTTATGTATAAAGATAACATTTGAATAAGTGTAAACCAATAAAAAAAATCAAATAAAACAAGTTTATATTGCTTCACTTAATTAAGTTGTGTTTAATTATTCTTCATCAATTTCAAAAAAGATTTCACGAACTAAATTAATTATAATAAATATAATTTTTTATTGCCAACTTTTATAATATTGCTTGATACGCTTTAAGACATTTAAATCTTTATATACCAAAATAGTTTTTCTAAAAAAGTCATTCACTCTCAACTCTCAAATAATCAACGTATCTTAAAAACAATAAAAAAAAAGTTAAAAAATGCTCAATAGACTGAATGTAATAAATAAGAATACAATACAATTTTTTTTATAAACATAACAAATATGTTTTGAATTTAAGTGTTTTATATCTTAAATAAGACTTTTCTCATGTAACTTATGTGTATAAATTCTTTTTAATTTGTGTCAAGTTTGTATTTTTGTTAATTCCTTGAGAAAAAGGAAAAAAAAAACAATAAATATATATAATTTATTTTTTGTCTTATACAATTTTAGTGTCACATTTGTATACTTCTTTATTGATGACTCAACATTTTCTTTAAATACAAGATATAAAGTAAAATTATATTTTATTTGTTATCTCATAACACTTTGGGAATTATAAAGTTAATCATATGTGTATTTAATAATGTAAAATATATTTGAATTTTTACTGATTTTTAGATTTTAATTGAACATTTTTTTTTGCAGAGATGATAAATTTTATAAGTAAGATGATTTTATGAAATCATTTCTCTTGAGTTGTGTTTACAAACAATCAAAAGAAAAAAAAAAGAAAAAAATTATAACAATAAAAAAGTATTAGTATTTGTTTTTTTTTTCGGGCAAATTTATGTCAAGCGGTGATAGATAATAAAAAGGTAAACTATAAATGGATTGAATAATAATATAAAGAATGACATAGAAAAATATAAGAAAAAGATATCGATTATTAAATAACTTTGTCAAAAAAGTTATTCCCATTAGGATATTAATACTAATATATAGTAGGTAAACTTTTTGATATTTTTTATTTTGTAATCTATAGTAATATATAATAATAAGCTTTATGTTTTTTTTTTTTCCTAAAATTTATATAACTAATATAAATATTTTAATTATTCAATTTTTATTTTATTAATATTTATTAAATATAGAAATTATTTATTCTAAATAAATAATTTTAAATTAAGTAAAATATAAAAAGATATTGTTCGAAGAATCCATCTCATAAACAATCTCTTCTTTTATCTTTTCAATCAAAAATTCTCTCTATCTTAGGGTTTTGTTTCAATACTTGTTTTTATAGGGTTTTCTCACCCCTTTTCGATCCCCAATTATCGTTCTCTAGGGTTTTCTCATCTCTAGGGTTCTCTAGTGCTTCTCTTTCACTTCCAATTTCAACGTCCTCGTTTTGATCCTTTTTAGGATCCTTCAATCTCACAAAAAGCGCGGTTCAATTTAGGCGTTTCTTCAATCTTAGGTCTAGTTTCGAGAATGCCCCCGAAAACGGCGAAACGTGGGTCCGCGTCGAGCGCCTCGAAGAGGGGTGGCAGAGGCGGCAGGGGAATTCCGAAGGGTGCGCAGAGCCAGCAGCACCATGAAGCTGTGGAAGAGGTAGTGAAGGTCGAGGAGAAACAACCCATCGTTGCTGAGGAGGAACCACCCAGGGCGGTGGAAGAAGAGAGCCCTGCGGTTGAAGAGAAACAGCTTGTGGTTGAAGAGAAAGAGTCTGTTGTGGTTGTCGAGGATAAGGATATTGATATGAACCAAATGGCTCCGGAGGCTGTGGAAGAAGCGTCCCATTTGGCTAATGGGTTGAGAGCGGTGAAAAGTAAGTATTTTCTTTTTTCTTTTCTTTAGGTTTTAATGATCAAGCCTTTTGGTTGGCTAATGTTTTTTGTTTTGTTTGGTTGAGGATTGTGGTGGTGTTGTAGTTTAGGTTTTTGGTTGTGATGCTGAGTTGAGTTTAAATGCATGGTAATCAAGGTTTTTAATTGTAAATGTGATTTTGGTTTCATTGTGATCCTTGATATTGTGAGACGATGGTGATCATTATTTTTATTTGCAATTGTGATTTTGGTTTTATTGCGATCCTTGATATTGCGAGAAATTGCAACAATTGCGACCACTGGGGCCATTTCTAGTTCCATCCCTTGTGCTGGGTGAAATTGGGGCAAGCAAATTTGGTCGCTGAAAAAGTGGGATGAATTTGCCTCAGTTTGCTCCGATCCTCGAAATTGGGACAAATGCAGCCACTAACAGTTGGGACAAATCAATGTAGCCGGCATGCAGTTGTAGTTCTGTTCTAATCCTTGATACTGGGTAAAATTGGGACATATGCTACTAATATGGCCGCACATGCCGCATAATAAACCCTGTATGAAATCATGGTCACAATAAATTGGTTTTTGAAACATTGCTCATAAGAATTTTGGGATTCTTTACTTGTGAAACTTTATGTTGTTTTGGCTGTTGTTTGGGCATGTTAATAATTTATTTTGATGGTAAATATGTGACATTCGATAGATGAGGGCCATGAGGTACGGAGGAAATGTAATCTGATAGTAATAAAGCTATTGGAGGAAGTATTTCTTTGATGTGTGTCTTTAAATGTTAGTAGTTGTTCTTTTGCCTCTCTTGTAGTTGTTGGAAATTGAGTTGGGGGGCTATTCAATGAGATGCATGTGCTTTGAAGGTGATAGTTTTTTGGTTCAAGATTTTTGAGTTCATGTATGTGCTAGTGTGCTGTGGTGGGAATAGTTCCAACCAGGAATGATGTGATTATGGAGTATGGACTATGCTAATTTAATAAGTACTATGGTGTTGGAGAAGTTTGTTCTGTTCTGATTTGAAACATCTTAAAATGTATTTTTGACAGACAATGAAGAGGAGGTTAAGGAATCAATAGATGAATATGAGAAAGATGAACGCTTAGATTTGGAGGATAATGATCCTGAGTATGAAGCTGAGGAGTATGGTGGAGTTGATTATGATGAGAAGGAAATTGAACAAGATGAGGGTCATGAGGTGGGCAATGAAGTAGAGGAAGAAGAGGCTGAAGATAATTTAGGTGAAGAAGAGGGTGATACAGGTGAGGAAGAAGTTGAAGATGTTCGTGACGAACTTGAGGGTGAAGAGGAGCATGAACATACTGGTGAGGAGCATGAGCACCCGGACTTTGCTGATGTGGATGACGAGGAACATCGAGAAGTTGTGAAGGAGAGGCGCAAGCGGAAAGAGTTTGAAGTTTTTGTTGGTGGCTTGGACAAGGATGCTACCGAGAGTGATTTGAGGAAGGTTTTTGGTGAAGTTGGGGTTGTTACAGAGGTCAGGCTGATGATGAATCCTCAGACTAAAAAGAACAAGGGATTTGCATTCTTGCGTTTTGAAACTGTGGAACAAGCTAAACGAGCTGTATCGGAGCTCAGAAATCCTGTGGTAATTTTCTTTATCTTCACCATGTTCGAGTTGACTAAAAGTGATTCTGTGTTAAATCACATTTTTATCATCGCATTTTCAGATTAATGGCAAACAATGTGGTGTTACTCCTAGTCAGGACAGTGATACCCTCTATTTGGGAAACATATGCAAGACATGGACAAAGGAAGCTGTAAGTTAATTTTTATTTTCTGAGTCTAATTTCTGAACTCAAACACCAAGTTGTGTTTGATAGTTATTTTCTTAATTCAAGTCTGCTGTGTTTTCTGATCAATGAAACTTCCGGTGCCAGTTAAAAGAGAAGCTGAAACATTATGGAGTTACCAATGTTGAGGATTTGACCTTGGTAGAAGATACTAATGATGAAGGAAAGAACCGTGGGTTTGCATTTTTAGAATTTTCCTCTCGTTCTGATGCTATGGATGCCTTTAAGCGACTGCAGAAGAGGGATGTTGTGTTTGGAGTTGATAAGCCTGCAAAAGTTTCCTTTGCAGATTCTTTTATTGACCCGGGTGATGAAATTATGGCGCAGGTATTTTCTAAATCCAGTTCCTTGGTTTAACCAGGGTTTTTCTACCAATCCTGTGTACCATGGTTCTCTGGCTTTGTTCAAGCATTTGGGTTGCTGTAAAAATGCTTCTGGGTTCCAACACTAAAAGTGGTTTCTTTTTTGGTTGTCTTTATTGTGGATTTTATTGTATTATTATTGCTACTTAGTTTTAAATTCTATTCACATTAGCTCAGCATTTTCCCACAATTTTCTGCGGGTTTGGTGATTGCAATGTCTTAGCTTGTGTAACATCAGTTTAAAGCTAAACTCTTTTTTTATATAAAAGAAGCTACTTGGGTTGCTTTTACGGTTGAACATTAAATTGCTAATAGTTCTGCAGATTTTGTTTAGTTTACTTCTTAAGGCTAGTCAGAGTGATACTTCTGTAGTTTGCTTTATTGTGAGTGGATAAACTATCCATATTGTGGTCTCTGGTATATAGATGCTAGTAGACCTCCAATTTACTGATAAAGTGTATTTATGTTGCAGGTTAAAACTGTGTTTATTGATGCATTACCTCCTTCATGGGATGAAGATTATGTCCGAGATCTTCTCAAGAAATATGGAGAGATTGAAAAGATTGAGCTAGCCAGGAACATGCCAGCTGCTCGTAGGAAGGATTATGGATTTGTTACATTCGGCACGCATGATGCTGCTGTAAAATGTGCTGATAGTATTACTGGCACAGAGTTGGGTGTAGGAGACAAGAAGGTCTGTCTTGGATATTAAATAAACTGCTTATATTTTTCAGTTAATTGGGGCATTTTACAATGCTTTTGCTTCTTTCAGGCAAAAGTTAGAGCGAGGTTGTCAAGACCACTTCAGAGAGGTCGTGGAAAACACATTAGTCGTGGTGAGTATCGTTCTGGTCGAGGATCTGGAATGATGACAAGGCCTTCATGGAGCCGACCTGCACCTCGTACTTTTAGTCGTGGTGCAAGAGGAGTTGGAAGTCGTGCTCCACCTGTCAGACCAGTTAGTGTGAGAGATAGACGCCCTGTCATGTCCATACCAGCAAGAAGTAGGCCAGTGCCTCCTCCATCTAGATCTTATGATAGGAGACCAGTTGGTATGTAGTATTCAGTTTTTTTTAATTGTACACTTGGTTTTAGTGATCATTTATTTCTCATGACAAAATAAATTATTGTATTTATCTTCTTAGCACCTGCATATCCAAAAAGTAGCATGAAGAGAGATTATAGTCGGCGTGAGGATATACCACCTCCAAGAAGTAGAGTTGCTGTAGATTATGGCTCAAGGGTGGCTTCTGAACGAAGACCATCTTACAGGGATTATCCTGCTCGTGGTCCTGGTCCTGGCTACTCTGAGCTCCCTAGAAGCACATCTCGGGCTGCACCTAGGAGGGGCTACGTGGATGATGGATATAGCCAAAGATTTGAGAGGCCTCCACCTCCACCTCCTCCCCATCTAAGTTACCGTGAAGGACGTCCCCGAGATTATGAAACTCTGTCTGGCTCAAAACGCGCTTACTCGGCTATAGTGAGTTTTATTTCTGTTTATAATTGCTCTTTTTGTAACTGGATGTTGTTCTCTAATTGTTGGATGAAATCATCACTTATAACTTTTGTTTTTCTAATCAGGATGATGTTCCTCCCCGATATGCTGATACTGGTGCTCGCCAATCAAGAGCTCGATTAGACTATGACTATGGTGGTAGTGCTTCACAGTATGGAGATGCTTATGGTGATAGGTTAGTTTTGTTTAATATTAAGGTTTTATGTTTTTCTTCATCCCTAAAATTATTGTCATGTAATTCATTTGATACTCGTGATTGTTAGACTTGGAAGATCCAGTATGGGATATGGTGGTAGCAGCAGAAGCTCTATGTCTGGTCAAGATTCACACGGGATGTATAGCAGTCGACAGGGCATGAGTTATGGAGGTGATCTATTAGCAATCAGTGTGATTTATTATTGTCTGCATCAGTATTTTGCTTCTTTTCTTACATTTTTAGAAGTGTTGCTTATCAGGTTCTTTTACTGGTGGTGATGTTGGTGGCTTGTACTCATCAAGTTATGGCAGTGATTACATTTCCCGTGGAAGTGATGTAATGATCCTGAGCTTTCTAAGTCTCTATAGGACATAGTGCTATATATAAGTGTATGGTTTTATTTTATTCTTATGTATTGTTTTTCCCATACTGCAGGTTGGTGGCAGCTCATATTCGTCAGTGTATTCAAGCAGGGGTGTGGGTGGTGGTAGCAGTTATATGGGTGGTGGCGGATCAGGATCTTATTATTAAGGTAAGTAATATGATAACTTATTGGGATTGCATTTTGCTGACTACATCAGGATGCATCCAATATAAGTGAATATTTTTTCTGAGAAATTTCTCTATCCTCGAAATAGCATCTCTAATTTTTTCCCAAGGGCTGGTGAAGGTTGCGCACTGTGGTTACCGTGAATTTATCTATGAACAGATCTGATAAAATAAAGTGGCTGCTGTAGGATGACCGTTGAAGCTTATGCACATTCTGATGCCTACAAATTTGGAGACAAAGGAACATTGCTATTTATAGCCTTTTTTGGAATTTGTTGCAAAATCTAGCTCTTGTCAACTCAAGCTATCCTGGGTCTTCTCTGGATGGATGTATTATCAGTACTTGAATTTGTGCTCTATGGGCTCAAGTTAATTAGAGATGGAAAAAGTATTGAGCAGTGATGTGTAATTAAACCCTGATTTATGAAATCATACTTGGATGGATACTATGAAAGATTTACCCACTGCTCCATCTTCCTTTTCATTTGGACTGAGACCAGGCTAGAGATGCTACTTGTTTGGTTAAGGCTTCATGGGTTTTTACCTGCTGAATTTATCAATAAGTTGGTTCTTTATTTTGAATCTCTAAAGAGATGTTTAGTTACTTTGGATGGATTACTTGTTTTTGCCGTGATTTGATCAGAACAGAAGTGAACTAATTAGTACTTTGTTGAGCTAGTAGTTATAAGAGCACTATCAGCAATTAATAAAGTCAAATGATTAGTTTATTGGGTTTTATTTGACTTGGTGTCATCCTAAGATAGTAAAAGCATATTGCACTGGTAATATTTGTTGCTGCTATGATTTGATACTTTTTGAGGTTTTTGTGCTGAGGGGGACTACTGGACAATGCTAAAGATGCTATGATATCTTTCCTTAGTTAACTTCGTTGATTTCCATAGATCATTTGTACACTGACATGGACCTCAGAAGATCAATTGCCTTTGCAATATCTTGGGGAAATGCTACAATCAAGAGATTAATAGAGTAGCAGATGAGGGTTAAGAATCACCTGTTACCGAGTTTCTGAAGTGGAATTAATTATTAAGGCTGGTTCATTATGCACCCCTGGTTGTTCCACCCTTTCTGCTTAATTGTAGCCAAACCCTATTCCTGAGGCAAAAGTTGACGAAGTTTTATGCTCGTGTAGATTTGGTTTTCGATATTGTTATATGTTTAAGACTGTAAGTGGGTGTTTCCAATTTCCGTATCATGTTAGTATTGGGTTTCAAAAACTACTTTTGTTAAGGCTCTCAAGGAACTGAAGCCATTGCCTACGGAATGGGGTATTGCCCAAGTATGTTTTATTGGTGGATTCGTTTAAGGCTTCAAAGCTTGTTAGGATTTGCGTTTTGGTAATTTAGATGGTTTTTCGTATAATTTTTGTTAGGATTAGAGTTTTGCTAAACCAGATGATTTATATCGTACAATTTGCTCATGCATATATAACATGGATTTCAGATTATTATCGTATGAAATATTCTTAGGTGTGAAGTTCAGAATTGTTAAGCATAAGAATTGCTCTCAAAGCGTGGCTTCTTACATTTAATTATTCTTTAGTTTGGTGAGTGAGGGTGGTTATCTACTAACCTAAGTTTTAGTTTCCAGTTTGTTCTCTTTCTCTCGGTGCAGGGTCTAAGATCTCTTCAAGCCGTTTGGTCACACTCTATGCATATGGTACTTTTTGTTTTTAATTTTTGGTTTGACGCTGGTTTTTGTAAATCAATGTTTTGTCGATTGCTCATGCATTGTTTCCATTGTAAACTCTGGTTAAACTAACGTGCTCGGCAGATTCCTGCTCATTGATGCATGTGTGCATATACTGATAACAAACATATTGTATAATTATAACTAAAGAAAACAAGGTTCTTAGAATTTAAAGTAGTCCTAGTTAGGTTTAAGATGACCCTGTGACATGTTTTTACTTCATTTCAATTTATCCTTTTAATTGTTGTTGGATAACTATATGCATATTACTTACTAGAAACTTCACGAGAATGAGAGATAATATATTGTTGCATCACTACGACATGTTTGCCAAATGCAGAATTTCCTACTAGAGGGAGAGATTATTTAGAAGCGTAAGAAAACGTAGCGCAACTAGGAATAGAATACCACAAATACGAAAAAAGTGAGAATAATTAAGGAACGAGGGTTAGGTGAAGGTGGTGAAGAGGGATAAGGAGAAGAAAGAACCAGAAGAGAAATATATTAGTTAAAGGTTGAGAAAAACAGATAAATAATTAACTTGAGAATTTTCCAAATACAAAAAGTTAAACAGAAATTGCCGTGGAGCATCTAAATATTTATGATCTAAGCTGAAATAAATTTGTGTTTAGCTAAAAAAAGGAGGTAGGGGAGGGGACGTTTTAACTTTTAAATCAAATTATACTTGCCATGCTATTATTTTCCATTAATCAAATTAATATTTGAATATGAAGTGATTTGTTCTCATTACCATAAATGTGAAAGGAGAAAAAAATGTGGGTGTCTTTAGGCAAATTTTCCTGTAAGAAATTTCGCACCACCCGGTTTTCTTGTGGAAAAGAAAATTTATCAAGTTAGAATTATTTGTTATACAATTTTGTGAATGAAAATTTAAGTTGACAATTCTTTTCCTTTTCGACGAATGCTGACGTGAAATTTTGAAAGCAGAAAAGAGAATGAAGAGCTTGTTTTCTGGTTGTATTCTCATATTTTTTATGTCCCTTTTCATGGAAAGCCGTAATTTTTTCAATTAAAATATTATTGCAACAATGATTGTTTGATTATCAGTGTTAATATACTGCGATTCTTTTATGAATTCAAAACCGACAAAATTGTTACATAACCATGGATAATAGAGAAGAGATTAAGGTATAATTTGCGTATAATTGACTTTCCTCAAATTTTGTATGTCAACATTTTCTTCAGAACATTTTTTAGTACCAATCCTTTGTCACGTTGATGAATAAAAAATTTATCAATGGGGTTCTCCCACAACCACACACTAGATAAAAAAAATTGCATCGTAATTGACTTTTATGAATTTTGTTTGGAAGAAAATCATGCTTAATAAGATTTCCGTATAGAAAATAGTTTGTGATTGTATTAAATATTCTGTTCTATTGCATCTATTCCGTTGTATCAGTGTTCATCAGCTACACAATCAATTATTTAGTGATGGTTTGATTATTAATTTAGGAAACTCCTACCACTTATGCTAAGTTGGGATTGGTTTACAACTTTTTGTCAATTCATGGGGTGACGAACAATGTTTCTTTCACAACATGAATTTATTTATTCTATAATTTAAATAGTATTGTCAGATTCAAATTCCGAACTCTCTTAATTAAAAAATCTTACTCAGTGAATAACCTATGTTCCTATATAAATATTATGCCAAAAATGTATACACACAAGTGTTGTATTCAGAATTTAAAGTTGTTTTGATTTGAATGGTGCTCACTGTCACTTAAAAGTATGGGCCACATGAATGAGACATGTTGACCAAAGCTTGCTTTTATAACAGATTCAAAATTTGTGATGCACAATTCTTGTAAACCCTAAGAAATTTGAATTGTGATCCACCATTTTAATTTTTGAGGTGGTGCTTTTATAATTACAATTTTTGTAATACATCATATTATGTATAATTTATTGAAGGCAATTTTATTGGCATCAGATAAAAATATTATGAATATATATATTCCGATTCAAACTCAAAATTACTGATTAAATTAAAATAATTCCGTGTTATATAATCTAAAATTATAAAATTGAAATTCTTTAATTTATGTTGTACCCATTCTCCATAAAACGTCCTTAATTCAAATGATATTAATTTATTCATTTTAACTAAGGTATGTTTGAGTATCGTGGATGAAAAAAATATATTGAAAAAGAGACCTTTTAAAGATAGTAAGTCAGATTTTTGACAAATATTATTCATCGAAAAAAAATTAGTAAATAATTTTTCCCATTGGAATAGTATATAATTTTTTGAAGCAGTCTTCACCCCACTTGATATAGTTGTCCAATTATTGCACATGTTGTTCATTGAAATTCTAAGAATTAGCACAACTGTGAATGACCACAAACTGTTCTCTCATACAAATATGAACCTCAGAATTACAGTATTTTATTTTCTGCTACCCCAATGCCAAACTGGCTCTATAGTCACAATTAATTATGGATCAAGAATTCAATACCCTCTACAGTTCTATAATAACTGCAGTTGGTGCAGTTCATAATCTCACCTTTCATTTTCGCCTTTAATACATTTTCATAGAGTTTTGGGATGCATGATTCAATAGAAAATTTTAGGAGGACAGTTCATCGTTTACATTTTTATATAAGAATTTGAAATATTTTATAATAAAATGTGTTATTTAAGTAAATTTTTTTACAGAAGTTAAAATTTTATGAGTAATTTGAATTTTTTTAAACTAAATAATTTTAAATTATATATGAATAATAAGAATTTAAAATTTATCATATTCTTATATTCTTATATTCATATATGTTTTCTTTTGTACTTTTTGCTCAAGTCAAATTTGATTGGAAATTAAGAATTTAATTAGTACTAAAATATTATTGGTTGAGATGATTATTTTTCAATTTATATTAATTAAGATTTTTTTATTGATACAAGTTATTTTTAATTTAAATTGATACAAGTTTCTTTTAATTTAAATTATTAATATTGATACAAGTTATTTTTATTGTAATTTTTATTTTTAATTTAAATTATTAGAAATATTTTTTTATTATAGATCACTACTATTATATTAGTTAGAGTTTTTATTTTTTTATTTTTAATGTTAACGAGTTAATTTTTGGCTAATGTGAATTAACTTTTTTTATTGATATTTATTGTAATTATTATGTTATTGATATTTCGTAATGATTATGTTTTATTATCTAACACTAATGTTAATTTTGTTAATATTTTCTTTTATTATTTTTCTAAGGTTAGTGAGGAAAATTTTCAATTAATGTAATTTAAGATTCTTTTTGATGTCAAGGAATTTTTTATCCAATGATCGAAAGCTCTCCAAGAAATTACTAATCAATTATACTGTAAAAATAATTTTAATTGTTGTGAGTATATCAACAAAAATAATCTCACTCATGTCGATTGAGAAATGACTTTGCCAATATCAATATCAGTTATAAACTGCGACTTAAAAAATAACATTAACGGAGATACTAAACAAAATAAGGAATATAGAAAATTTTAAATTATTAAAAATTGTTTAATATTTAGATAGTTTTTTTGTATGATGATAATTGAAATATTTTGTCTAAATGAAAAAAAAAATTAAAATTTAATAATTTTAAATTGCTTTATTTAAACTAAACATCCAAAAATAAAATAATTTAAAATAAGATTAATTTAAATTTAAGGTATTTAAATATTCCATAAATTATAAAATTCCTAGTCTAGGTAAGCGTAGTTTTAAGGGAATTGTAGATTCACTAAACTATTTATTTTGCCACAAATTTGTCTAGAAAGAAGAGCATTACTCCTTTTCCATGTCTTCAATAACCATAGATAGGTTGTGGTAACCTAAACGTGGATAAGAATGAAAAGTGTCAAACTATACGAAGAAAAAAAAAAAAGATTTAAGAAATTAAATAACTAGTATTTTAAAGCTGTCATTCTGAAAAGGATGTTACCCAACCACCATCCCAACTTTAGGGTTTGTCTTAGACCTAAGAACTCAGTCATAGCTCATATTTAGAAATTTCAACTTGTGGTACCAATCATTGATCTAATCTTCAGGAAACAATATACTTACAAATTATAAATGATTTTTCTTTTGCATAGACATGTATATTATATTAAAAAAATTAGAAAGTTAGTGAGACCAACTCCTTTCAAACGTGACAACATAGATCCATCCCAATTTAGTGAAAGACAAAACAAATAAATACATTAAGAATCTTAGTTCAAATGAAAAAACAAGCTCCTTCTTTGATTGCTTCATCTATTTTTTAAGTTTTTCTAAACTCTAAATCCTAAATCTTTTAAGGTTATTTTAATTTTTGAAAAATCACATTTGAAAAACCCAATTGATTCTATTGAAACTTAAAACAACACAATTTTAAAGAAGTTAAAATTGAAATATTAAGCCAAAAATAATTAAAATTAAAAAAATTTCAGACTTTGCTTGTGAGATTGTATTGAGACAAGTATGTCTAAAATACCAAATAGTATAAGAAACTTGGAAAGAACAAAATATATATATTAAAAAAAGTGAGAAGAAGAAAAAGTAAGAAGAATGAGAATAAAAAAAAGTAGTTTACTTTGCCAGTCTGTAATAGATTCACTACATTTACAACTAGTCAATGCATTGAGAAAAATGCAAGGAATAATGAATCAAACAGCTAGCTGTTGTTGCTGCTTTTGATGAGGAGATTCATCTTCATTGAAGCACAAGTGATGAGGCTTTAATGTTCTTCCTAAAGTTAGGGTGGAATCTGCAAAATTTAGCACCATTTCTCTTTGGAGATGGAGACAGTAGGCTTGGAAGGTTCCTGGGGTCACATTCAAGTGAAACCCTAAACCAAACAGAAAATCCAACTCAAGAAAATTCATCTCTATTTTTGTGATGCCCCCAACTTTGGCATAGTATGCATTGTTGTAGTACCTGAAAAATCATGCACAACAATAGAACATGAATTAGGTCAATGTCATGCAAAGTGTTTTTTCATGCAGAAATGTTTGGCATTATTTGTTTTTACCTTGTAACTCCATGTTCCAAAATTATATTACACAATTAATGAGAAAAAGATTAATTTCCATGAAATACTTATTTTCTTCTATTCATAAAATTAAATTTGAAACATTTTTTTAAATTAGTTCCAGTTGTACTCAAATAACAATTTGCTGGTGTCTTTAGAAGATTTAATAAGAACCACCTAATTATAAAACTAAGTGATTATGCCATGAAAAATAATTCTTCTCTAGTTACATTTTCAATAACACACTCTATTTATTTACCTACCTATATATATATATATATATTAAATAAGAGATATTTGCTGGATATGTGCAGTAAACTCATGGGATCACATGGGAGATTGTCTCTTCTCAATGGAAAGCCAGCCTGGCCATAGTGTTTTTCACAAACAATATTATATTTTTAAGGAAATATTGTTATCAAAATCACAAAACTTTACGTCAGAGAGAATTATAGAAGATTAAAAAACACCCCAAAAGGAAAAAGATATTTTTTTTGTAGACTACATTTCACAGAAATCTGGGGTTTTAAGACATTTAATTTTTGTCCTGGTGCTGAAATACTTCAAAATCTAGAACAAGAAAAATTCATGAGAAATGAACAGAAAACTGAAACTGTTTTGTAAACATTCTCAAAAATTAGACACAAACTCCATGATCATGCAATATCTACCAATTGTTTCTTCTCTAGAAACCCTTTTTCAAAGTTCTGAATGAAAAATTGATCATTAATAGAATGAAAAAAGATAGGATGAAACAAAACAAGCTAAGTATATCTAACTTATAACAAAAAACGAAAACAATTCCTTCTAAACAACCAAAGATTTCATCACTAGTTAACCTAGTTCTTAAGCACACATGAAAAAGTTTCAAAACCAAGAAAACTCAATCTGAAAAACTGTTTTCTTTTTCAGTTTCCACCAAGCCAAGAACATAACAATCATAGATTTTGCCAATCTCAACAACAAAGTGTTCTTCATTCACATGATCATTCCTTTGAAGCTGTCTATTGAGATGATGAGGAGGGAGAGAGACTCACATGTCATCCATGAATTTGGCAGCTACCATGACACTTGTGATCAACAATCTATGAACATTGAAGGAGTTGATAGGGAGAGAGGGTTGTCTCTGAGTGAAACGGTCGAGGTAGACATAGGCAACGATGAAGCATGAGGGGCTGCAATTGGCATACTTGAAGATTCTCTCAAGGTAGCTCTGAATTGAGATGTTTGGTCGTGTCAAGCCATGGAACACTGAGATCTTGTGCTGCTGTTCAAGCTGCAGCTGGTTGTGATCGTTTGACTCAGCCACCTTTTCCAGAATGGAGGAGAGGAAAGTGATCACCTTTGGCATCACACTTGGACTCTCCTCCTCTGCCATGAACACTCACAAGGGTTTGATGCAACAAATGTTTCAAATTTTCATGTGGGGTGTGTGTGTGTGTTTATATATATATATATATGTATAGCCAAATTTCTATACTATGCAATGAAAAGTTAGGTTAAAACCAACATGGTCCACCATATAGATAGATAGATAGATGAGTCCATTATTTAAAGTGTGTTGTTAGAAGTATGATTCCTAA
>Ga0209489_107037_pt1 | contig 17305 bp, 11 predicted proteins | sample SiratrowhiteBW_FD_187527 | JGI IMG/M metagenome (GOLD analysis project Ga0209489, IMG submission 187527) | Root nodule microbial communities of legume samples collected from California, USA - Siratro white BW (SPAdes) (version 2) | ecosystem: Host-associated > Plants > Roots > Nodule | place... | reverse complement strand
ATTTTATCTTATTATTATTATTATTTAATCAAACTTTACTTATAAAGTCAAAGTTCCTTTTTATTATTTATTCTAAATTGCAAAGAACTAAACGACACATGTTAAAAAGTTTTAATTTCTTATTTTTATTCTTTTATTTTATTTTTTTCCTTTTTTATATTTGCAAAAAATAATTTTTATTTGTCCGGACGAAATTGGGTGTTGACAACATCCCTTATACATAAAAGGAATATATTGAATTCTTCTTTTCATTCATATTTTGATACTGATTCTTCTTTCCAAAAATATAAAATACATCACTATGTTTTGTTGTTATCTATCCCAGAGCAACGACAAGAACAAAGTGAAGAAAAATAAGTTTCTAAAATAATGACTCTACTTTTTCATAAAACTTTTTCAAAAATAAAGGGCACTGTCTTGTTAAATTTTCTTGTAAAAATAACAAATGTAAATGTACTACGTGGGTTAACGATTTCTTATCACTAGGTAAAGGGTAAATTGACCTTGGAAGAAAAGTCTTTTTTTATATTTTTCTCCAATTTTATGTAAAAATATAATCTATTTTATTGTTTGATTGTTTCTACAAGATGATGTTTGATCCTGGAGGAAACTAAAATGAACAAATAAAGTCTACAATTGTTGAACTCCATGCAAGATATGAGGACAAATCTTTTTCAAGAGGGAGGATATAATGCAAATCTGTCTTTGAGACTGACAAGAACAAAGAGTTCACTGAGTTAGAGCCTTCATTAGGAGCTTATAAGGAGTTTGGGCCTAATTGGGCTTGTTTGGACCTCCAAACAAATATTTGGGCCCACGTTCAAAATTGGAGAAGATCACTCTAATGATTTTGGAGCTTCAAGATTATAAGACCTCTACTTGTAAAAATTGTATAAAGTAGTGTAGAGTTTATTTTGGCCTTGTATTTTGGGCCAAGTAAAATAGGTTTTGGGCCTACTAAAATAGGATTTTGGGTATTAAGGCTTGTATCAAAGTTACATAGGACATCCACTTTTTGAGGCTTGCAAAAACTCCAAGATGGTGTTAAACAAACTTAAATAAAGAACTACATGTGAGACAAGTAGGTGTCACATGGAAGCTTGCCTTCCAAGCTTCTTATGTCTCTTGTCCACATCTCATTGGAGAGGATATGAAGCTCGAGCTGCAAGTCAGCATGGACACATGACACTCTCCCAATGGAAATGGTCCTCTCCACTCATGGCTTGTCACTTGTCTAGCTCCCACTGGAGAGTTTTCAAAATCTTGCAAGATAAGTCATCTTTTAGCCTATTCATAGGTGACTCTTGTAATTAAATATTCAGGTTTGAATAAGTAATGAAATGTTGGCCAACATTTGTCTCTTCACTCTTGTTCAAAATATCTCCTTAGAATATTCTCTTTTCTAGACTTGCTCTTGGTCCCTCCTAGGCGTGTTGGATCAACCTCACACTAATTCACTTCCAAATTTGCATCTCGAACACTTCAAGCTACTACAATCTTTATTTCTTCCGATGCATCTATCTCAAATCACGTCCACAGTAATAATTCTCCAAAAAAAAAAACACATTGAAACATGAAATTAAAGCTAGAATTACATCAATAGTGATGAATGAGTTACATCAGTAGCTACTTAACTAACAGATACATCTTCAATTTTCATATCTTGTAAACATTTATGTGATTTCCTAAATAACATCAAATAACTATTTTAAACCCTTTCTCTCAGGATGTTCCCTTTGATGCTAATGAGAGCTCAATATTTCTTTTCCTCATTTTTTCATATAAATGTCTTCACACTCAAATTTCCCTCATCTAGATTTTTTTTTTTTTTTTTACACATTTTATTATCTCTTCTTTCAACTATTATTCAACCATGTCTACACAAACCAATCCAAATCCAAGGTCAATCCAAACACATTATTATGTATAAAAAACAGAAATTAAATCAAGCTCATGCTCCAAATATAGTATTATTCGAAGCCCAAGATATTTGCTTGATATCATAACAAAATGTATCATAAAGAATTTGTCAAATTTGTTTCCTTCTACCTTCCTTATATATTTCTAAATCATATACAGTATTATAGTGAATGGATGCTAAAATAATCGTTTTTTTAAGCATTACCATCATCTTAAATGAATATTAAAATAAATCACATTAACATCGACCAAACTGAAAATAAAACACTTTAATAAAAAATAATTTAAATTTAATAATAAGTTAACATCAGCTTAATATATAATACATAGAATTGATCATTAAGAGTCAACACTAATAAATTAACCTTTACTACATATACGAGATAAATATTGCAATATTAACTATATTAACTGCTTAGCATTAATATTATTTCATTAACATCAGCTTTTTGACACACACACACACATATATATATATATATTTAAAAATTACCGATTTAAAGTTTTAACAAACTAATTTATATATTTATGTCTTGATTTAGTGACTGGTGTGCTCTTAGTAAATTATTTCAAATTTGACATACTTATAAAAAGAAATGAGAATACATAATATATTTGAAAAAGTGAGCATGGGACATATTTTTCACTAGTACATAACTGATTCAACCTTTTGCAAAGTGGTGTAATGATTGAAAATTATTGAGCAAGACGCGTTTGACAAAAGGTATTTCTGACACTGATTTCAACAATGTTCGAACCATAATTTTTGGGCTCATATGGTGTACATAAAAGTGCTTTGTAATGACTAATGTCATACATTCATTTGGCCCTAGAAACAACACAAATAAAAGAGACAACAGCTTCAATAGAAACACAAGGCCCTTCAGATTATGGAAGCCTTTGATCAGGTTTCTATGTCTCTCAATATATAGCTGACATGCCATCCCTGCATGCTTAATATCATGATCTCATGTCTGTGAATTGATAATTGATATCAAGGCTTAAAGCAACTCATGTAATTAACGAGAGCCTTCCTTCTTCTTCTCTGGAAGATCATAAATTACATTTGAGTTAGTAGATTTTTGTATTGATCTGGTAGTAGTGTCTTCCATCTTTCAAGTTCATTCACTCACCTCTCTCCATTGATCACTTTCACTCCTTGTTAAATGTCAAATTAGTGAAACATCACTTAATTTTTAAAAACAGACATCAATTTTGCTTCTAATTTGCTCATAAATTATAAAAAGGTGAATCTGTATCTAATTTTGAAGATTGATGTCCAATTCTTTAAAATTGACATTCCCAATAAATTAACTTGAACATCATGGAAAATAAATGGTTTAGTAACACTTTTTTTATCTTTTAAATTTAGTTTCCATATTATTTTGTAGATTTAATCATTATATTGATTATTTATAATGATTCATACCTTAAGACATTTTATTTTAACGAAAATGATGACGTGACACTTCCTGTATTTTATCTAATTTTTTTATTTAATATTAAATGTAAAGTTAATTGCTGAACTATACAATTAAAATAATGGGATATTCATTTAAAAAAATTAGACTTAATTTAAAAATATTATTATAATAAGAAATTCAAAATTACAATTGAGTTCAAACATATTTAATCGTTTGAATAAGCATTTAGCACACTGAACAAAATTCATTGTGAAACAAGGATTGAATCAACGTGTATTGGTATTGCAAAAGTAAATTTACTAAAGCAAACACACGGATTTTCTTTTTAATTATTTTTTTTTAACAGCAACAAATTAAATTAATGGAAACACTTAAAGAGTGTTCCAATTTATTTCAAAATAAAGCATTTTCTTTTAACTTTCATAGTTAATAAACTTAGACCTAATCTTATTAATCTTTAGTATTTATATTTATTAAAATTAAAATCTATAGACTATATTATTCTTTTTTTATTTTTAATATTAATTTAAGTTAATATAGATTTAAAATATTTTAATTTTATTTATTTGTAATATTTATTTAAGTTAATATTTTTTATTTTTATTATTTATATTTATTTAAGTTAACATTGATATTAATCTTATTTATATGTTATAAATTTGTGTTTCTTCGTAGTTTAAAATAAGAACTTTAGATAAGTTTTAATCTAAAGTCTATGTTTAAAAATGGAAAAATATTGTGATTTATTTGAGTCTAATTCTGACTAAACAGGGTCTAAGAGTTTTCTATCTATAAATTTTGTGAGACTGAAATCTCCTTCATTTGTGCATGTTATTATTTTTTCTTTCAACTATTTTTTAGTCATGTCTACGTAAGGCAACCTAAGTCCAAGGTTAATTCAAAAGTTCTTATGTATACAACCTAGAATATGTTATTATTGGAAACCTTAGACATTTTTTTTATATAATAACAATACATGTCATCACAACATTATTCAAATATGTTTTCTTCTTTCTTCCTTAAGTGGGAAGATTATAAAACATCAACAAAACCAACTAACTTAAATAAATATTTAGGTTAAACACATTAACATCAACCAACCTGATGCTAAACCACTAATAAAAAAATATTTAAAATTTGGTGACAAATTAGCATTGGTAGCTAACACTATATAGACTTAGTATTCAAAAGTTAACACTAATGAATTAGTGTTCGTTGAATGTGTGACGCACATACAATGTTATTAAATAATTAAAAGGTTTAGAGTGAGAAGTTATAAATATAATGGTTTAACTATGATAAAAGCACAATTCTTTTACATGGTTAAATATAACAATTCACTAAATCAAAGTTTTATCTAAGTAATGATCACAACTTTCTCTTTTCACTATCATATATTAAGAACCATGTCATTAAATCATGCTCTAATCTATATATTTTAAAAAATGATATATCTAATAATAATCTGATTAAAGTTCTTACCCCTAATGTTAATCATGACTATAAATGTATGCTCACCTGTGTGTCTGATTTCAATGAAATTCTCCATAATTGTGCTTGACTAGAATAAGAATAGTGTCTTAGGCCTATAGGGTTTTGGGATCTCCTTTTATCAAACTTTTTTGGGGACATTAATGGGCTTTAAAAGGTTGTAAAACAAATATTTTGTTCATAGTTGACTTCTCCCTAATCTTACTGCAGACTCTACTTCTTTGATAGCTTAGTTTCAAGGTGTTGAGCAGATTCAAGATTTCAGGCCAATTGTTGCTACAAACTTTGGTTTTAAAATCATTTATAAAGTGTTGATTGATCTCTTATCTTATTATATTACTATGAGAAATTGTCTCTCCTTAATAGTTTGACTTTAAAAAAACACACGAGTATGTTGTAAAATTTGATACTAATAATGTCACATGTTAGATTGTAATTTCCTTCTTTCCATTTAAAAATTTGGTATCAGTGATATTTTCTATTATTGGATTGATTTCATTCTCAACTAGATTCTTAATCTTTATTAACGATAACCACTACAAGAAAAACGTTATTTAGAGACAAATATTTAGCTACCAAATGAAATAGTTTCTAATTGTGACTAAAATAGTCACCAAATTAAATTTTGATTGCTAAATAACTACAAAATAGAAATAATGATTGAATTTAGTGACCAATTAAGTCAAATAATTGGTATCTAACATTAAATACCAATGTTTTAGTGACCTATGTCATTAGATTCTAAATTAGTCTGTAACTTAATTAGAGACTAATTTAGAATCTAATGACATAGGTCACTAAAACCTTTGGTAGCTAATGTTAGATACTAATTATTTGTCTTAATTGGTCACTAAATTCAATCATTACTTCTATTTTATAGTTATTTAGCAACTAAAATCTAATTTGGTGACTATTTTGGTCACAATTAGTAACTATTTCATTTGGTAGCTAAAAATTGGTCTCTAAACAATATTTTTCTTGTAGTGAACATGGAAGCTTACATGACTTGTAGATAGTTGGGTAAATGGATCCTGTCTCACACATGCTTATTGACTTTAAAAAGGAGATTCTTAACAAATACATCTATTACAGGAAAATAAACAAACAAATTCTTTCCATGACATGTTCTAAAGGTATAAAAACACTATTTCTTTTTATGCAGATGACAATTTTAACTTTTGCAGGACAAAATACCTAATTTTTACTTTGCATATGGTCATGATTTTAGTCAAATTGTTAGTATAGCTAAATAGTGTTTAATGGTGTTTTTTATGCAGGTTTTATATCCTTGAGTGTATTTGTATGCATTAAAGCATCCTTGGTTTTGGTTGTGGATAATTGTCTTTAACATATATAGGAGTACCTCTTTTAAAAGGAGTTATTTGTACACCATTTTTGTGGCTTAGTAGGCTGTATTCATATTAAAATTTCTTCATTAAAAAGGCAAGCTTATGTTGATTATAAGATACATTTAGGTAGTTTATTTTTTTATATCAAGTTTCATTATTTATTTCTTATGTGTTTAATTTGTTGTTTGAAAGAAGGTATGTTTACTAACTACTAAGGGAGGATTAGGTTTAGTTTCTATTTCTGATCTTAATAGAGCCTATAATATTAAACATGCTTGAGATATGCTAAAATCTTACTTGCAATGGGCTCTTATGATGCAAGTGTTATTTCTTTTGTGCTAATCTTCATTTGAAAAGCCACAAGCCTTCTTATTTGTGGCCATCTTGAGTTAAGCTTATAATTAAACTCCATGACAGTATTGGTTCAGTATTGAGAGGCTATTCTCATAATAATTTTTAGAATGATACTTGGTGCCTAGACTCTCACTTAGAAAAAATCAATTAATCTTCCTAATCATATCCACAATCAAATTATAGCCATTGTAAAATATTTTACACATGAGGGATCTCTGCAAATCTTAATGTGTAACATTCATAAACTACCAATTCTAAATGAGAAAGTCATGGTTTCGCAAGAAGGTGTTGTTTGAGATCCTACATTGACTAGAGATATTGTTAAATTGTAGTATGTAAGTGCATCCAAACATCATCTTAAAAACCATTTTTCTCAAGTCAAGTTAGTTTTAAAGTCTACTTTCAATATTATATTAGATTTACCCTAATGAGATTTGTTGCACCTATCCAACCTCCCTCTATTCCTTTGATTGAGATGCCTAGTCCTCGACATGAGAGCTTGTGTTATTAATCCCAAGTTGACTTGAAATATAACCACATTATAATTCATACATACATATATATATATATATATATATATATATATATATATATATATATATATACACACACACACACACACACATATATATATATATATATATATATATATATATATATATATATATATATATATATACACACACACACACACACGCACATATACATACATATATATGCATATACATATATATAGGTGTGTGTAAATCTCACCATACATACTAGTTCTATGAGGTTGAGTTAGGCTTAAAGTCCGCTTTATAAGATAACATCAGAACATGTCCACCTTGTATTCTAATGCTCATGATATCCTCAGTATGGAAAATGTTGGAGATTCCACATTGATTAGATATATGATCAAAGTATAGTATATAAGTGATGCAAACCTCACATTACAAATCGATATTGAGGTTGAATAAGACTTAAATATTTTTTAGAGAGAAGTTACAAATCTAGTGGTTTAATTATGGTGATAAAAACTCTAAATTATTTCACATGGTTAATTGTAAAAAAAAGCCACTAAATAAAAGTTTTTAAGGAATGATCACAACTTTCCCTCTTATGTGTTGAATATTAAAAATCACGTCATCCAAATTCTTCTTTGGTCTATATGCTTAAAAAATATTATTTGGTAAAGATCTTATTAATAAAGTAATTACTCCTAGGGATAATCATGCTTATAATTGCATGTTCACGTATGTGTTTGATTTCTAAGCAACATCCAAAGTTGTGTTTATGAAATGTAATAGTCCCTCTCCAGATGGTTTTCACATTTTTTTATCAAACATTTTGGGACATCAAAGAACTTTAATTCTTTCGACAAAGGTGACTCCTTCCTAATCTTAATGCTAACTCCATTTCATTCATACCTAAGGTTCAGGGTGTTAAGTTGATGCTATATTTCAGACTAATTGTTGTTGCAAACTTTGGTTTTAAAATAATTACGAAAGTGTTGGTTTATCTCTTATCTTTTATTATTTTTAGGAATTGTCCCTCCTTAAAAGTTTAGATTTATAAAAGGTATGAGTATGGTGGATGACATCAATATTGCATCAAAGTTATTAACATGTTTAATGAATGAATGGATTGATGGAGGAAATGTCGCTACAAAGTTTGATATTAAATATCCTTTCACACACTGATTGTAATTTATATCTTTTCCACATTGATATCCTTTGGTTTTAGTGATATTTTCTACTCCTGTATTGATGTCATTTTCACCTAGACTCTAATTTTGTATTAAAATTACATGGAAAGTTATACTGCTTGCAAAAAAGGTGTAAGGCAAGGGGATCCTCTTTCACCCATTCATATCGATTTCGCAAAAGAGGTATTTAATAAATACATTTCTTACTTGAAAGAACACAAACAAATCCTTCCCATGGAAAGTTTTAAGGGTATAAAAGGACCATATATTTTGTATGAAAATTATATTTTTGTCTTTTTGCAGGACAAATACCAAATTGTTACATTGCTATTTCAATCAAATCATTACTCTTAGGATATTTCTTTTTAATGAAGTTATTCATACACACTTACTGAATTGTATTCATGTTAAAATGTCCTCATGAAAGGGCAAGCTTTTATCAATTACGAGACACATTCAACTAGTTAGTTTCACGTTATCAAGTATGATTCTTTATATCTTACATGTATATAATAGGATAATTTCTTTGATAAATGATTTTGAACGTTCTATACAAAATTTAGTTTGGATTGGTAATATTGGTAAACATAAAAGTGGGTAATTGTTTCCTAAAGAATGTATGTTTGTAAACTAATCAAAGTGGGTTAGGTATGGTTTCTATTTTTGATCTTAATCGAACCTATAATATTAGACATTCTTAAGATATGTTATATTCTTACTCGCAATGGGCTTTTAGGATGCGACCTTGTTTTTTCCATGATATCTTCATGTGAAGTTCCATAAGCTTTCTTCTATGTGATCATCTTTATGTAAGCTTACCAATGAACTCCATGATAATATTGGTTGGGTATTGGGAGACAATTCTTAAATAAATATTTATAATGATACTTGGTGCTTTGACTCTCCCATAGCAAAACCAATTGATTTCCTAATTATATTTGTAATCAACTTTGTGAAGGATTTTGGACATAAAGGATTGCAAATCGCCACATGTATCACTCATAAACTACCAATTTTAAATGAGAAAATCATGGTTCTACAAAAAGATATTTGTTAGAGATCTCTCATTGACTAGAGATATGGTCTTATAGTATATAAGTGAGTTTAAATCTCATCTTACAAAAAGTTTTTTTGAGGTTGATTTAGACTTAAAGTCCACTTTCTAAGATGGTATCAAGGTCCATCCTAGTGAAGTTTGTTAGGCATATGGATACCCCTCTATTCCCATGGTCAAGATTTTCAATTCATGTTATGAGGAGTTATGTTAGAGACCCCAAATCAATTAGAGATTTGATGAAATTATGAGATGTCTAGTCCTTGATGTGAGGAGTTGTGTTAGAAATATCACATTAACTAAAAAAATGATCAAATTATAATATATAAGTGGGTGCAAACCTCATCTTATGAGTTATTTTTGTAGGGTTGAGTTAGACTTGAAATCTATTTTCTAAGATGGTACAAGAGTTTGTCCCCCTATATTCTCATGCTCGAGATGTCTAGATCTTGGTGTGAGGGATGTATTAGAGACCCCACATTGACTATAGATATATCTGAATTATAGGATATACGTGAGTACAAATCTACCTTTCAAGTCAATTTGTGAAGTTAGGCTGAACTTAAATTTCAGTTTCTAAGAGTGTTCATAAAGAACAACTACTTAGGAAACTAGCTATGAATAATATGTTTTCTCTTAATTTACGTTTGTCATAGTGAAAGACCACCCAACACAAAATTTAAGATATAAAACTTTTTTTGTCTCAAGCTATTCCTCTCCCACAATCCTTTCTTTTTTGGAGATTGATAAATAACATGCTACCTTTAACGACTTTATGCCTAAAAGTGGTTTTACAATGATATCTTCCTATAACTTTTATGATAAAGATGAAGAAAATACATATAATTTGTTTTTTTTATTGTGCATTTATGGTTTAAATTTGGCAAGGGGAATTTATTGGATTTCATGAGAACATAAGGTAAGAAATCCATGATAATCATAGTGAATTCTATTGTGATCCATATTATTTGGATGACTTGGAAAATGAAGAATTCTTCATGGTTTGATAATAAATATATTTTTCTTGGTCAAGTTTTTCCTTGCATTAAATTTAAAGTTTCTATCTAAGGGAGACTTTCTAAGCTAATGGTAGTATTTCCATGAATGATTTCCCTTTCTTTAAATTCTTTTGCATTCTTATCTATCCTTCTTTTGCATCTAGGATAATTGAAGTAAATTGGTTCCGTCCTTAAGGAACTCTGATTACGTCTCTTGATCATGTCTTTTTTATGATAACTTTGATCATGTCTCTTATGACGATTTTTTTAGTCAAGGTAATTTTCTCAATTATTTTCAGCCTACATCAATGTTGATTATACTCTAACTATTGAGATTGTAGCCATTACTCTTGCAAGATAATCTAAACTAGAGGTTTATATACCTTGAAGTTGACTCATAACTTGCCTTTTCTGTATCTTATGATGAAAATATTGTGCCTAGACATCTTAGAGCTAGATGGAGAAAGTGTTTATCTCTATGCTCGTCCATGATATTTCATTATTCACATGCAACTATTGTATTGACAGACTAACTAATTATGGTTGAGAAATTTTTATGTGAAGATTACATTTCCAATTTCATAGGTTATGATTTTCTTAAGAATAAAAAGGTCCTCTTCATTTTCAATTTGTTTGTTGTTACTCTTTTCTTTTCTTAAAAGAATGCTTAATTACTAAACATACGTGGTAATGATAAAATTGGTGAAATTAGACAAAGTTAACCCACCAAAATGGTGTCTTGGATTATATTGTCACCACTAATTAGTCTTGTCAAATCGGCAAGACTAGGTAAATATGTTACAATTGTTATTCTATTTTTTATTTATTTTAGGCTTAGATTCAAGTTATGTAATTTTTTTAAGATTTTAATGTTCCTATAAATTAAAATATATATTTCTTGTTAATATTAGTTTATTTTATAAACTTAATTATTCTAATAATAATATAAAAATTTATATTTTAAAATTTAATTTAGGCTATTTGTTGATATACTTTAGATTTTCTTTTCATCTAAATTTTTAAATTGAAGTTAAATGTTCAAAACAAAAATTAAAATATTTTTCCTTGTTTTCTCTTTTTTGGTGGCTTGTTATCCACTCATAAGTTAGTTCAACATACTTTTTTTGTCCTGCTTTAGGTAGGAGTTAATAGGTCTTGACATATTTTTAGTTAGTTCTTTTGTTACCTTTAAATATCCAGTCTTTACTTATACACATATTTTTTTTCTCCTTCCATCTTCTTTAGTTATAACTATTGTGCTTTTATTTCTATATTTATGATTGGTAAACCATTTTAGTGTTTATAAACTATATCATATTAGGGCTGAGAAGATTTTCTTTTGTAATTATAAGATAAGAAAAAGTTCAAATTATCTTTCATTTGTTACTTTTGAAAACACTACACCTATTATTAATCCATGTGCATTGATTAAGGGGGTATGGATCAAAATTAGGTGTAATATTTTCTAAAAGAACATAGATAACACAATAATTGAGAAGTCAAATTCTCAATAAACCTAAATGATCAAGTAACTTTAATAGTAAAAAGTAAGCAAGGATTAAGGTCTCACTATGAGAGGAGGATCTTCCTTATGATATCCATGACTAGGTCCATGTCCATGACTAGGTGCATGTCCATGTGCATGTACATGTCCATGTCCATTTCCATGTGCATGAGCATGTCCATGTCCATGTCCATGACCATTTCCATGATGACGGTTGCCATTTAGGGTATCCCTTTCATTTCTTTCATTTCCAAGGCTTAAACGTTTGACTTCAGCCAAATCAGTCTTTTGAGTTTTCTTATTTTCACGAGCTTGATTGAACACCATTGAATAGTCAGTAGGTACTCCTGACTTATGTTCCCACCCTCCAAATTGAGGCACAGACATCTTTGTAGATTTTTTCTGCATATATTAAAATAATAAAATATAGGATTATCTTAGTAATTTTGTTCCTCAAATTTTGCAAATATATATATAAAGTAAATTGATTTTAATTTAGAGGGAGAATAAAGTTGAATCCTTTGAGTTGTGTTGGTTAATACCCCCTCGTCAATGCACATTAACCAATACAAGTTCAAGGTTTCAATCAAACTCTAACATATATAAATTTGTTTGGATAGATTTATATATAAATATTTATAAAGAAATGAAATACACTTCTATAAAATAGGGTTAAATAATCTTGGCCTTGTATTGGTTAATACCCCCTTAATTAAATGAATGCACATCAACCAATACAAGCTCAAGCTCAAGAAACAAAAGGTAAATGGAAAGAACATAATATGTGGTCCTTAATTAGTATTATTGCTGGATGTTTCTGTAATTTGGTTAAGTGAACAAGGAAAAAAAAAACTAAAATAGGATTCATTTTCCATCATTCTAAAAAGTTTATTGACCAAGTTTTAATAGGAAACATTCCCATGTTTTGAGTTTGTATATTGTTTATTATATATCCGATTGACAATATGGTGATAAGATCATATTGAGGAGGAACCTTGCTGCATCGAGAGAAAGTTTGGTTAGACATTCAGTAAAATAAAAATAAAGATTACAGATAGTATAATTTTTAATCATTTATCAGCAGAACCACTATTCGTAATTAGTGATATAATGGTATGATGTAGAGACATAAAATTAAAAGGAAGTATAGTAGAAGCCATGAAAATATTAATTTTAAAGTAAAAATGACATTAATATATAAATTCATAAAGCCCGTATTAATATTTTAATTTTCAGAAATAAAAATCAATGAAAAGTTTAACGGAAGTCAAATATGTATCTTTTTAGTTAATTAATAGTACTACTTATGTTAGATTCATGAACTATCTCATACATCTCACTTTTCTCAATGGTTGTCCAATGCAAATGCTATGGAGTATGAAAAGACCAGGATTGGTGCATGAAAATGGTAGAAAATTCTATCTATCAACTTTTTATAAGGCGGGGATTTATGTGATAAATATATTTCATCAAACCCTTTCTTTTCCAATATTTCGATTATATTTTAAGATGTCAAAAGATAGAAGCATGAGAATAAGCAATTCTATCCAAAACAATTAAATATTAAATTATATAAATATTTACACCTCTTCTCTTGCCATGGCAAAATATAACATCAAATTCTAATTTGTCAAAGGCTAGGAGAGTTGTATTACTGTATACGTAAGTACTACTTTGATTTTCCATTACCTTGTATTTTATCCTGATAAAATGGTCACGAATTTTTATATTTTATTCTTATTTTACAACAAGTACATAAATGGAAACTATTTAAAGATTAAACGAAAAGTAAGAACACAATTATTAAAATAATAATTAATATCATCTTGATCTTTAAAAAGTTCTTATAAATAAATAAAAAAAGTTCTAAAATATGGATACCGTGCATGCATTTCAATACCCAGAAGTAAATGGTCATGTTAATCCTAAATCTTGTCCGTTTATTTATTTCATTAACCATTTATTGTTGCAACAACCATTAATTTCTAATGGCTCATAAAAAAAAATCTACAATTTATTTATGAGAAAAGAAGTTCTAGCCTCCCACCCACAAAATCCCCCAATTCATTCACAAGCTTACCTCCCTTCCTTCCATGGGTGATTCAACTTATGAGCTTGACTCTTGGAATTGGGATCTCCAACTAATATGTTTTATCAGAACACCTTCTCAAGATGTATATGCCCTAGTGAGGAGGGTGGGAACTTTCATGTCAATGGGGTGTTTGAGCTAGGAGTTTTATACCAATATTAAAAATGTCCCTCCTTCAAAGAGGATTCAATGGAATTGGGGTATTTGAAGCTAGGTTTGTCTTGATTAACTCTAACAAGAGTAAAAGTAGATCAAAAATTATGCTTGACCACTCTTCAAACCTTTCCCTTTTGTAAATAATGCATTGCTGCATATTAAACCATTGCCCAAATTTAGGGTAGGCACCCTCAATTTAGCTGGATAAAAAGATAGCAACACAACATTTTTTTATTCTTTTTAATACCACGTTTTATAGTTTTTCAAGAGATATTTTTTTTTAAGAGTCCTTCAAACGTAACATACTTTACATCAAAATCCTACACATAATTTGTATTCATAATAAACAATCAAATTTATAAGAGCAAGGAAAGATGTACACTCAAAATCAGGCAGGCTATTTTTTATTGGTTATTTGATAAGATACAAAATAAGGTATTTAAGACACTTAGGCATGGGATTTTGATTTGATCTTAATATTATTAGGTAGGCTATTTTTTATTGGTTATCTGGTAAGATACAAAATAAGGTATTTAAGACACTGAGACATGAGATTTCGATTTGATCTTAATTTTATCTACCATCCATTATTCGTAGTTTAATAGCGTTCTCAACAAAATGATTCTGACTATAATCAAATAAGACGTACTTTTTTCACACTGAGAATTCTAAAAGATATCTAATACTTTTTCATTTGCTTTAAAAGATGCACAACCATGATTTTACTTTTTTACTTTTCCTTTAGTATTGATAAGCGGTAATATATATATATATATATATATATATATATATATATATATATATATATATATATAGTAATGAGAAAAGATCAAAAATAAAATTATAATGGATGAATAACAGATAATTGGAGAAAGATTATAAAATCTATGTATGTATTATTGAAAAAAGACAAATAAATAAGAACAAAGAAGATAACACTCAGAAATAATAGAGAGAAGAAACAGAATGCAAAAACTCCTCCTTTCCCCTCTCCTGTCCCCTCTCCTCTTAATTACGATATATTTAATAATATAATATTCCTCACACACATAATCCTTCATGAGTGAATTGAGCCTTCTGCATTCTTGCCCTTGTGCTATTTCCACTTGTGACATTGGCTCTCCCTTCAAAATCAACCTTGTCCTCAAGGTTGAAGTCAGAATAAGCTTGCTGCATATAGGTAAGTTCTTTCCAAGTAGCGTGTTCTGCATAAATTCCTTTTCAGTGTACCAAAACTTGAGGAATATGTTTGTCTCCCTTAAGAATAACTCTAGATTACAAACTCTCTTGTGGTTGTAATATAGGACCAATGTCATTAGTAATCAGAGGAAGTGGGATATATGATTGTTGATGAACACCTTGGCATGGTTTCAACTAAGCAACTCGACCCACATATTGGATAATAGAGATTTCATGGCCAGTTTCTGATTTTTTTCTCAATGCAACTAAATTTAACTCATCAGCAGTGGGAATGGGAAAACTACCATTGATAGTTATGGCATTTAAAACCCAAGTATTTCATGCCCAGTTTCTGATTTTTTTCTCAATGCAACTGAATTTAACTCATCAACAGTGGAAATGGAAAAACTATCATTGATAGTTATGACATTTAAAGTCCAATAATTGGTACAGAATCTTCAAGTACCATCTTTCTTTTTAACCAAGACAAATAGTGAAGAAAATGGGCTAGTACTAGGCACTATAATTCCTTCTCGTAACATATCACCGACCATATTCTCAATTTCTTCTTTTTGACTGTGAGGGTACCTATAAGGTCTAACCTTAACAAGATCCACTCCTTTAACCAAACGAATACAGTGATCATTTGATCTACTAGGAAGAAGATCCATAGGAACTGCGAACACATCTTAATAAGTATGCAGAAGTAATACTAATTCAGGAACACATCTTGATAAGTATGCAGAAATAATACTAATTTAGGTTCATGTTCTCAAGTAATTTCAACCAGTGATCAACAACACAATTTGGTTGTTGAAATTGCAGTGTATATAGTTCAGAGATAGCGTGAGTCCTTTGCATCCTAATAAAGATGATTATATTAGGCTAGAGCTGGAAGTTTTGGTTTATCACCATAAAGGGTAATAAAGTTCCCATCCACTAAAAACTTCAATGTCAAATCACTGTAGTTAGCAATATGGGAGCCCAACGTAGCCAACCAAGCTGCCCCTAAAACTACATCTGCACCTTAGACTAATAGTAAGTAGACTGGAAATTTTAGAGAGTGCTCCTGGATCTGTAATTCTACCTCCCTTACAATACCTTCCATAGTCAAAGATTTTCCATTACCTACTAAGACTTGAAATCTAGAATTGGTTCAATGACTAATTTCAAGAAATGAGCAATTCGCAGTTGCAAGAAGTTGTTCGAACTACCACTGTCAAGTAGTTCTTGAACCTTCACCTCATTAATAATACCTTGAAATGGCATAGTACCAATACCAGCTGCTCCCTTAAGAGCATGAAAAGAAATGTGATGTTCTTGCTCCAGTGATTGAATCTAATGCACACTGTCCTCATCCGGTGGGTCAGGTTCCAGTTTGAAGTGCTTATTTTTCGGTAATTGTAACAATAAGTATTGTTTGTTGAGGCCTCGATGGCTAGGTGAAAATTTTGCATTACAAGTGAAACACAATCCCTTCTCTCTTCTTAATTGCATTTTTGTTGCAAATATTTTTTTAATAATGGCAAACTTAACTGATTGTTGGTTTGGCTGATGTATGGTGTTTGGATTAGGTAACAAAGGTGGTAGGCTCGTGGATTTAGTTGTTTGTGCTAGGGATGATAGTTGGTATTTTGGATAAGGGTGAGTTAAGGAAGTTTCCTATTTAGGCAGATATTTCTCTTCAAAAAGCTTGGCCAATGAAATAAGCATGTAACATCAAAAATAAAATTATAAAGGATGAACAACTGATGACTGAAGAAAGATTATAAAATCTTTGTATGTATTATTGAAAGAAGACGAACTGTTTTGAACAGAGAAGATAACACTCAGAGATAATAGAGAGAAAAAATAAAATGCAACAACTCCTCCCCTCCCCTCTCCTCTCAATTCCTATATATTTAATAATATTCCTCACACACATAATCCTTCATGAATGAATTGGCCTTCTGCATTCTTGCACTTTTTCTATTACCCATAATCATTACATCACTTGACACCTCTACATTATTCTTCTCCTTGTCCATTTCTTTATTTGCACTTGTGACACACACACACACACACACACACACACACACACACACACACACACACACACAC
>Ga0209489_107036_pt1 | contig 17309 bp, 9 predicted proteins | sample SiratrowhiteBW_FD_187527 | JGI IMG/M metagenome (GOLD analysis project Ga0209489, IMG submission 187527) | Root nodule microbial communities of legume samples collected from California, USA - Siratro white BW (SPAdes) (version 2) | ecosystem: Host-associated > Plants > Roots > Nodule | place: USA... | reverse complement strand
TTGATAAATACATATATATATATATATATATATATATATATATATATATATATATAAAGTAATTTAGATCAATTATATTATTTTTTGTACAACAAATTAATTCATCTAACACTTTATAAAAACATCTTTTGCTTATTTTGACATTTCATTCGTTATCTTATTTTATGTTACTCACTTTTTCTTTCCCTAGATCTATTTGCTGCACACTTTTTCTTAAATTACAATAGTCTACTACAGGATTCCTTTGGAGTTAGTGTAGTTTAGCTACTTTTCTTTCCATTAATTATTATATCCAGTACTACAAATAGACTTATTTTTTTTATTTATTTTGAAGAAAATTTTAGAAAATAATTACAAAGTTAACTATAAATAATAGTTTTAAGAAATTGTTTGTTTTGCCATTAGCCGAATTTTCTGCCAATTAAAGTGGTAGATTTTTTAAATTATTTTTTTTGCGAAATGATTTAATTTTTTTTTTAATATTTTACACAAAAACTAAAATGAATATTAGTTTACTAAAGTGGTTATAAATATCTTATTAAATTTCTTGTATATTCTAACTTGTATTTGGATAAGTAAACATTTTTCAAAATTCTTAATTTTAGTAGGTGACCCCATGAATTACGTCCAATTGATCTAGATCTAAGAATGATTAATTGTTAGAAAAATGATATTTTGACACCATTGTTCACGTTATTTCCATTTGACACTCTGACGTGTCAAATGTGATATCGCATGACAATAAAAGAGAAAACGACATTTGCTTTGGTTACTGGTGTCTATGTCTTCTCTTTTTATGTTTAAGAATCATATCTTGGTGTGCATTTTGGTTGGTGGTTTGCATCTGTGCCTCGTTTAGGTTTAAAACTCATTTATACGATTTGTTTTTGCTTGTTGGTTATGCATGTATGCGGAAAAATGGTTTCTTGCTGTATTTTGGGTTGCTGGTTTCATCTTTGCTTCCTTTACGTACACCAATGATCTCTTTCTAAAAGAAAGATCACTTCTTGGGGGGTTTTCTGTTCCTAGTTTTCTTCTGTGCTCCATTTATTCGAAAGTCTTACTGAACAAACCACTTAGGCCAATAGAGTAAACCATTTACTGAGCGAACTACTTAGGTGAGCAGAGTAAATCATTTACTGGTTCCACCCCTGAAGCATTTGTGTATTCCAAATTGATACTCAGTGAACCACTTAGGTGAGCAGAGCAAACCATTTACTGGATCCATCCCTGAGGCATTTGTGTATTCCAAATTGATACTCAACGAACCACTTAGGTGAGCAGAGCAAACTATTTACCAGTTCCACCCGTAAGGCATTTGTGTATTCCAAATTGACACTCAGCGAACCACTTAGGTGAGCAGAGTGAACCATTTACAGAGCGAAACACTTAGGCGAGCAGAGCAAGCCATTTACTTGTTCCACCCCTAAGGCATTTCTGTATTCCAAATTGATATTCAGCAAACCACTTAGGTGAGCAGAGCGAATCATTTTCTGAGCGAACCACTTAGGTCAGCAAGTAAACCATTTACTGTTCCACCTTTGAGGCATGTGTGTATTCAGAAATGGATACTGAGCGAACCATTTAGGTGAGCAAAGCAAACCATTTACTGGTTCCACCCCTGAGGCTTTTGGGAATTTAGAAATTGATACTCAACGAACCACTTAGGTGAGCAGAGAGAACCATTTACTGAGCGAACCACTTAGGTGAGCAAAGCAAACCATTTACTGGTTCCACCTCAAAGACATTTGTGTATTCCAAATTGATACTCAACGAACCACTTAGGTGAGCAGAGCGAACAATTTACTGAACGAACCACTTAGGTGAGCAGAGTAAACCATTTACTGGTTCCCACCCTAAGGCATGTGTGTACTCAGAAATTGATACTTAGCGAATCACTTAGGTGACTAGAGCAAACCATTTACTGAGTGAACCACTTAGGTGAGCAGAGCAAACAATTTTCAATTTACTGGTTCCACCCCTAAGGCATTTGTGTATTCCAAATTCATACTCAACTAACCACTTAAGTGCCCAGAGCAAACCACTTACGGAGCAAACCACTTAGGTGAGTAGGCAAACCATTTAATGGTTCCAACCCTGAGGCATTTGTGTATTCAGAAATTGAAACTGAACTAACCACTTAGGTGAGCATAGTGAACCATTTACTAAGCAAACTACTTGGGTGAGCAAAACAAACCATTTACTGGTTCCACCCCTGAGGCATTTGTGAAATCCAAATTGCGAATCACTTAAGTGAGCAGAGCAAACCATTTACTGAGCGAACCACTTAGGTGAGCAGAGTAAACAATTTACTGGTTCCACCCTTGAGGCATGTGTGTATTTAGAAATTGATACTAAGCAAACAACTTATCTGACCAGAGCAAACCATTTACTGAGCAAAACAATTAGGTTAGCTGAGCAAACCATTTACTGGTTCCACTCCTGAGACATTTCTGTATTCCAAATTGATACTCAACGAACCACATAGGTGAGCAGAGCGAACTATTTACTGAGCGAACCACTTAGGTGAGCAGAGTAAACCATTTACTAGTTCTACCCATGAGGCATGTGTGTATTTAGAAATTTATACTGAGCGAACCACTTAGGTGACCGAGCAAACTATTTACTAAGCGAACCACTTAGGTGACCGAGCAAACTATTTACTGAGCGAACCACTTAGGTGACCCGAGCAAACCATTTACAGAGCTAACCAATTAGGTGAGCAGAGCAAACCATTTACTGGTTTCACCCCTGAGGCTTTTGTGTTTTCAGAAATTGATACTGAACGAACCACTTAGGTGAGCAGAGCGAACCATTTACTGAGCGAACCACTTAGGTGAGCAGATCAAACCATTTACTGGTTCCATCATTGACGCATGTGTGTATTCAGAAATTGATACTGAGCGAACTACTTAGGTGACCCGAGCAAACCATTTACTGAGCTAACCAATTAGGTGAGCAGAGCAAACCATTTACTGCTTTCACCCCTGAGGCTTTTGTGTATTCAGAAATTGATACTGAATGAACCACTTAGGTGAGCAGAGCGAACCATTTACTGAACGAACCAATTAGGTGACCAGAGCTAAAAATTTACTGGTTCCACCCTTAAGGCATTTGTGTATTCCAAATTGATACTCAGTAAACTACTTAAGTGAGCAGAGTGAACCATTTACGGAGCGAACCACTTAGTTGAGCCGAGTAAATCATTTACTGGTTCCACCCCTAAGGCATGTGTGTACTCATAAAATTATACTGAGCGAACCACTTAGGTGACCAAAGCAAACTATTTACTGAGCGAATCACTTAGGTGAGCAGAGCAAACCATTTACTGGTTCCACCCCTGAGGTATTTGTGTATTCCAAATTGATACTCAACTAACCAGTTAGGTGCTTAGAGCAAACCATTTATTGAGCGAACCACTTAGGTGAGCAAAGCAAACCGTTGACTCGTTCCACCCCTGAGGTATTTGTGTATTCCAAATTGATACTCAACTAACCACTTAGGTGCCTAGAGCAAACCATTTACTGAGCGAACCACTTAGGTGAGCAGAGCAAACCATTTATTGATTCCACCCCTGAGGCTTTTGTGTATTCAGAAATTGATACTAAACAAACCACTTAGGTGAGCAAAGCGAACCATTTATCGAGCGAACCAGTTAGGTGAGCAAAGCAAACCATTTACTGGTTCCACCCCTGAGGCATTTGTGTATTCCGAATTGATACTCAGCTAACCACTTAGGTTCCCAAAGCAAACCACTTATTATGCGAATCACTTAGGTGGTAGAGCAAACCATTTACTAGTTCCACCTCTAAGGCTTTTGTGTATTCAGAAATTGATATTGAACGAACCACTTAGGTGAGTAGAGCGAACCATTTACTGAGCTAACCAATTACGTGTGCAGAGAAAACCATTTACTGGTTTCACCCCTGAGGCATTTCTGTATTCAGAAATTGATACTGAGCGAACCATTTAGGTGACTCGAGCAAACCATTTACTGAGCTAACCAATTAAGTAAGCAGAGCAAACCATTTACTGGTTCCACCCGTAAGGCTTTTGTGTATTCAGAAATTGATACTGAATAAACTACTTAGGTGAGCAGGGCGAACCATTTATTGAGCTAACCAATTAGGTGAGCAGAACAAACCATTTACTGGTTCCACCCCTGAGGCATTTGTGTATTTCAAATTGCTACTCAGCAAACTACTTAGGTGAGCAGCCCGAACCATTTGCTGAGTGAACCACTTAGGTGAGCAGAGTAAACCATTTACTAGTTCCACCCCTAAGGCATGTGTGTACTCAAAAATTGATACTGACAAACCACTCAGGTGACCAGAGCAAACTATTTACCGAGCGAACCACTTAGGTGAGCAGAGCAAACCATTTACTGGTTCCACCCCTGAGGTATTTTTGTATTGCAAATTGATACTTAGCTAATAACTTAGTTGCCGAGAGCAAACCATTTACTGAGCGAACCACTTAGGTGAGCAAAGCAAACCATTTACTGGTTCCACCCCTGTGGCTTTTGTGTATTTAGAAATTGATACTGAAGGAACCACTTAGGTGAGCAGAGCGAACCATTTGCTGAGCGAACCGCTTAGGTGAGCAGAGCAAACCATTTACTGGTTCCAACCCTAAGGCATTTGTGTATTCCAAATGGATACTGAGTGAACCACTTAGGTGAGTAGAGCAAACCATTTACTGAGTGAACCACTTAGGTGAGTAGAGCAAACCATTTACTGAGCGAACCACTTAGGTGAGTAGAGTAAACCATTTACTGGCTCCACCCCCTAAGGCATGTGTGTACTCAGAAATTGATATTGAGCGAACCACTTAGGTGAGCAGAACAAACCATTTACTAGTTACACCCTTGAGACCTTTGTGTATTCCAAATTGATACTCAGGTAACCACTTAGGTGTCCAGAGCAAACCATTTACTTTGCGAACCACTTAGGTGAGTTACCATTTACTAGTTCCACCCGTGAGGCTTTGGTGTATTAAGAAATTGATACTAAACTAACCACTTAGTTGAGCAGAGCGAACCATTTACTGAGCGAACCACTTAGGTAAGCAGAGCAAACCATTTACTGGTTCCACCCCTGAGGCATTTGTGTATTCCAAATTGATACTCAGCGAACTACTTAGGTGAGCAGAGCGAACCATTTATTGAGCGAATCTCTGAGGCAAATGCCCTGCTCACAGGAAGCTTGAAACTTGAACACCATGTTTAAAGTTTTTAGTTTTGTTGATTGCAGTGTACATATGTGACCAATGGGATTATTTTGTTTCGTATTAGTTTGTTTTGAATAAATACTTGTCTACATAAGTATCTAGCAGAAAACGTAGATTTGGTAAATACATGGCTACAAATGTATCTGCTACCAAGGTAAGTGATTGATTAAATTAGATTTGATTTTTAAATGTGTAGTTCGTGAAAATGTTGTTACTTTTTTTTTTTTTTTTTTTTTTTGTTCAATTGCAGTTTAGAGTAAGGCACAGGGTGCAAAATGATGATATTGTCCAAATTAATCGTCTCCATTCCAGAGGCAGAAGCTGGAGACTACTCCTTTCAAGTAGCTGTTGTGCTTGGAAGAGTCACTCCAGATTTCGAATGTTGTTGTTAGGAAATTGGTCAGCAGGTGGTCCAATTTAGACCTTTGTTTTCAGATTAGGGAATATTTAGTCCCTTTTTTCGTTTTCTATATATGTTTATTCTTGGGGTTGGGGGTAGTAGGTGAGGAAGTTAACTTTGAACATTGTGCTCCGGGTTTGGTTAATGAATTGCTTTAGGACAACGATATTACTGTAAATATTATTGTAGCCAAACTCAGAGTCATTACAGTAAATAAGGAAGAAAGCGTTGATGACTTTTGCAGACTGTATATATTGCTTTTTGTACTTTTATTTTCCTTACTCTTCTAGGACCATTACTACAGTTCCTTTTGCTTGTTTAGATAACTTAGACAATTTATACATTTACAATTGGGGGTTTTTTAGTTCAGAGTTTAAATCGGGCTTCTGAGATGTACAATCACCAGAAAAACACTGTGACCATGCAAGTTTCTGGATGCGTCGCATTACTGCAGGTGAGTAAAATTGTTTTGACGTATCATATTGGAAGTTGTGGTCTATATTTTTGTGTGCATATAGTATAATTATTTTCTTATAGTATGTTTGTTTGAACAAAGCATTGTATGCAACAATTGTGGGTAGTACAACACCTGGAAATGGGTTCTACTTCTTCCTTCCCACAAATGATTAAATGACCTGGTATTATAATGAGGACCTCAAAAATTAAAACTGCATTCCTAAAAAACCAGGTATTTATTACGATTTGATCATTTTGTATGTTATTTATAAATTATGTTATTATTTGCGACAATCATGTAATGTTTTTATAGGTTGTTTGGGATTGGGCACTCACTGATGAGGAAAAGCGAATTGACATAGTGTGAAGCCCTCATGTATTCCGCAGCCTCATGCTTAGGTGGCAAGGGCATGGATGATGGTCATGGTTCTGTGTGCCAGCAACTTCCTCATGCCACGGAGAAACTTGCGGCTAATGATCACCGCATAGCTGCCATCGAAGAACGAGATTGACACATACAAGACCATTTGCTAAGTGCAAAATATGAACGGTTTGCGAGACCATCACTGTCAACTCCACTGATGACAACTGCTGTTTACAAACTTGACGATAGTGTAAGCCCTGTCATGGCTGACATGCCTGACAGGAATGTCAGTCTTTTGATGCCGGTGACTGGCATTGACCCTTTCAGCCTGTACTTGATTTTGGAAAGATTTATAGGAGTGTGATATATCAGAAAGATGATACCAACCGATGTATTTGGGTTTATAAATTGTTAGGAATGAAAATCACCAGGGTTGAAATTCTTAAAACATGTTATGTTTTTATTTTTGTAGTGTTGTTATCGCTATTGACCACTATGTGCTTACCAAAGGTGACCTTATAACACTGAAGCCTTGAGCGAAATTGGATAACATGGTAAAACCATTCTCCTAGCTTAATTGTATAATTTGATTTAAATTTAACTAGCAAAAATCTTTGCAGGTTATGTTATTTGTGACCAGTATGATAATGTATGAACAACTAAAAACTTCAAGAGTGATTAAACGGATCTGCCTCAATCCGTTTATGAATCATTCTACCCACGAGGAATGCTTTGTCTGGAACATATTCTCCGTGTCAAATTTGTAAGTTGTTATCCCAATACTCAATAGTTTGTAGAATATTCAACAAGTTGATGAAATGTATGATTGATTTTTGTTGTTGTAGATTTTTGTCCCATCAGTTAATGAAAATCACTGGTGGTGTTACGCCGTGAACTGTTGCAGCAGACAAATATTTGTTCTTAACTCCCTTGGACACAAAAATAAGAGTTGCAAGGCCATTGACAAGGCAGTGGTAAGTTCATGATCCCTTCATTGTGCATGAATGATTCACATGAAAAATGACCCCTTTTTAGGACATGTTATATGTTATTAATAATTTGTTAATGGTGGCAGACATACCGCCTTGAGTTGTTGTTTGGATTGGTGGAGAAAGTTCAAATAGAAAATTCCATTCACTTAAAAGTCATCGAGCATGACGTCCCTTTACAAGAAAACTGGTAAATTTAAAGCACTTGGTTGTTATTTTTGTTACATAAGTGTAGGAATTGTATTTGTATTGACTGATGTTGGTTCACAATTTTCATCCATGACTGTGGTTTACTTGTGATTAAATATGTGGAGATGTGGGACGGTGTTCCAAGGTTTGAGGGCCAAACAACGCCAAAATACTCAACGGTTTGTATTGTTATTTTATTATGACATTGATGTCGTTGATTGATTTATCTAATGTACAAATTAATGGGTTTATTGTTATTTTTAGAAAGAAATTCAACATTTCATGGAAGAGTTAGTTGGCAGATGGGTGACCCATGAGGATAACATTCATCGAACGAATATACTATCAAAGATTTATAGTTAATTTAAGTATATATTGTAAAGGAAACAATGTTGTTCTTTCCTAGGTCAATGTACATATTACATCTGTAATAATATGACTCTGAAGTTTATTTAAATGTGACTTAGTTCGCTTATGATGTTTGTTCATAATGGATTGATTGTAAAATATACTAAAGTTTATATCCAGCTTTAATAGTTTTATCCAAAACTTGTATCCAACGAACCACTTATGTGCACATAGCGAACCACCTTGATAAGGTTCGATGAATTAACAGGCAAGGGTTAAATATGGATGTCGCAATTGTCAACGTAGCATACCACTTATAGTTACATAGTGAACCACCTTGATAAGGTTAGATAAATTGACAGGCAGGGGTTTAATAAGGGTGTCGGACTTGTCAACGTAGCAAATCACTTATATGTACATAGCGAACCACCTTGGTAAGGTTGGATGAATGGACAAGCAGGGGTTTAATATGGGTGTCGCAATTGTCAATGTAGCAAACCACTTATAGTTACATAGTGGACCACCTTGATAAGGTTGGATGAATTGACAGCCAGGGCTTAAATATAGGTGTCGAACTTGTCAACGTAGCAAACCACTTATATGTACATAGCGAACCACCTTGATAAGGTTGGATGAATTGACAAGCAAGGGTTAAATATGGGTGTCACAATTGTCAACGTAGCAAACCACTTATAGTTACATAGCGAACCACCTTGATAAGGTTAGATGAATTGACAGGCAAGGGTTTAATATGGGTGTCGGACTTGTCAATGTAGCAAACCACTTATATGTACATAGCGAACCACCTTGATAAGGTTGGATGAATTGACACGCAGGGATTTAATATAGGTGTCGCAATTGTCAACGTAGCAAACCACTTATAGTTACATAGCGAACCACCTTAATAAGGTTAGATGAATTGACATGCAGGGGTTAAATATGGGTGTCGAACTTGTCAACGTAGCAAACCACTTATATGTACATAGCGAACCACCTTGATAAAGTTCGATGAATTGATAGGCAGGGGTTCAATATGGGTGTCGGGCTTGTCAACATAGCAAACCACTTATATGTATATAGCGAACCACCTTCATAAGGTTCGATGAATTGACATGCAGGGGTTAAATATGGGTGTCGAACTTGTCAATGTAGCAAACCACTTACATATACATGTCTAACCACTATGATGTCAGGTTATTTACACTAGGTATTCAAATGTTGGCAACAACAAAGTGCACAAACATGATATATTAATTTAACAAATAACATTAAAATTGTCATTTTCATCGAATTCAAATGGCGCTGTCTAAAATATTAATTGACATCTCTAAATATACTATGGCAACATTAAACACATGCAATTCGATCCCATGTGATAGTTATCCTTAGCCGTCATTGGCTGTGTAGCCGGATCTGACATTTGCATGATGTTTAGATCTGCAAATACACATTATGGTTAATGTGTCTTCTATGTTCTCAATTGACTGTAAAAGCACTATAAGATGGTTAATGGTTCTTCCATTAAGATTGGCTTCGAAGTACGCACCAGTTTGTTTGTGGGCTCACAACTATTACATTTGAAGACCTGAAAACCATATCATTTTACAAGATTGCAGTTGTTTGGGTGGGTTAGCATGCATTTAGTTTATATATTAATTACGTGTAAGAATATGAAATTACCTTCATAACATTCTGTTGTGTTATATTTAAGTACAAGTTTAACTTGTTTGTGTGAACAAGTTCAACCTGTTTGTGTTGAACAAGTTCAACCTGTTTGGGTTAAACACAACAGCTTAAAATCAAATAACTTATTCAAGTAAAGCACGTATCACACCATTGATCATAAGTAGGTTTAGGTAATACATTACATTTTTAAGTATTAAGACACATCCAACTTCAATGTGACGACGACATTCAGGATGTTGGAGAACTTTTTTGTGCATACTAGCCTTGGCAGTTCCTGTCGGGTCCTACATTGATTCAAAATAATAGTGTTGAAATGTCTTCAATTCAGTGTTATGTAAAGACATAATTTCCCCACATAATGTACCTTAACCGTTATTAACATGTCTCCAAGTCCATTTGGTTTAACTGCCTTCACAACACAAGCCAGTAAGGTTTGCGTGTACCACCAGAAGACAATATAGTTTTAATGCTTGCCAATGTTGAAACATGGTCAACATTTTGTTCACTGAGCAATCCTGTATAAAACAAGGTGAAATTATTTTATGCAAACCCAAACATTTCACTAAGTGTGTTTGCATGACATCATGATAGTTGTATGTGTGTTTAAGAAAATTAAGAAGTCAGGAATTTCATTTTAGAATTGTTATTTTTCGTGATACAGTAGATACTTCTGTAGGCATGTATTTATTCAAGACAAAGTAATACGAAACAAAATAATCGCATTAGTCACATATGTACACTACAATCAACAAAACTAAAAACTTTAAATATAGTGTTCAAGTTTCCTGTGAGCAGGCCGTTCGCCTAAGTGGTTCACTTACCTAAGTGGTTTATTATGGTCACCTAAGTGGTTCGCTGGGTATCAATTTTTAATAAATACACATTCCTCAGGGGTGGAACCACTAAATGGTTTATTCTATTCCCCTAAATGGTTCGCTTAGTATCAATTTGGGATACACACATGCCTAAAGGGCGGAACCAGTAAATGGTTTACCCTGAGCACCTAAGTGGTTCGCTCACCCAAGTGGTTTACTATGGTGACCTAAGTTGTTCGCTGGGTATCCTCAGGGGTGGAACCACTAAATGGTTTACTCTATTCCCCTAAGTGGTTCGCTCAGTATCAATTTGGGATACACACATGCCTCAGGGGTGGAACCTATAAATGGTTTACCCTGGGCACCTAAGTGGTTCGCTCACCTAAGTGGTTCACTGGGTATCAATTTTTAATAAACACACATTCTTCAGGGGTGGAACCAGTAAATGGTTTACTCTGTTTCCCTAAGTGGTTCGCTCAGTATCAATTTGGGATACACACATGCCTTAGGGGCAGAACCAATAAATGGTTTACCCTGCACACCTAAGTGGTTCGCTCACCTAAGTGGTATACTATGGTCACCTAAGTGGTTTGCTGGGTATCAATTATTAATAAACACAAATTCCTCAGGGGTGGAACCAGTAAATGGTTTGCTCTGTTCCTCTATGTGGTTCCTCAGTATCAATTTGGGATACACACATGCTTTAGGGGTGGAACTAGTAAATGGTTTGCCCTGGGCACCTAAGTGGTTTACTATGCTCACCTAAGTGGTTTGCTGGGTATCAATTTTTAATAAACACACATTCCTCAGGGGTGGAACCAGTAAATGGTTTGCTCTATTCCCCTAAGTAGTTCGCTCAGTATCAATTTGGGATACACACATGCCTTAGGGGTGGAACCAGTAAATGGTTTACCCTGGGCACCTAAGTGGTTCGCTGGGTATCAATTTTTAATAAACACACGTTCCTCAGGGGTGGAACCACTAAATGATTTAATCTGTTTCCCTAAGTGGTTCGCTCAGAATCAATTTGGAATACACACATTCCTCAGATGTGGAAACCAGACAAGGTGTGTAAAACCCAACAGGATAAATGGTTTACTTTGTTCCCTTAAGTGGTTTACTCACTATGATTGTGGAATACATACATGGCTCAAAGGTGGAAACGAAATAAGGTGTGGAAAACCCAACAACAAATGGTTTACTCTGTTGGCCTAAGTGGTTTGTTCAGTAAGACTTTTGAATAAATGTAGCACAGAAGAAAACTAGGAACAGAAAAACCCCCAAGAAGTGATCTTTATGTTAGAAGGAAGCAAAGATGGAAACCAGCAACCCAGAACACAGGAAGAAACCACTTTTTCGCATAAATATATAACCAACAAGTAAAAACAAACCGTATAAACTAGTTCTAAACATAAACGAAGCACAGATGCAAACACCAACCAAAAAGCACACCAAGATATGATTTTTTAAACATAAACGAAGCACAAATGGGCACCAGCAACCAGAAAACCCAACAAGAAATGATTTTTAAACATTTACAAAGTACAAATGGCAACCAGCAGCCAAAAAACACAGCAATAAACGATTTTTAAAAATGAACTATACACCTAAACCCTAAACCAGCAACAAAAACACACTAACAAATGATTTTTCAGTAAGGAAAACAAAAATCAAAGTATCATACCAACAACAGAATGGGAAAGCGACGGTGGATTGACAGATGAAAGCGACGGTGGATTGACGGACAGAAAGCAACGATGGACCTTCGAATCGTCTTTTTTTTTCTTTGTTCTCTCTCCTTGGATTCACTCGAGCAATGACTAAAATGGGGGAAGATTTCATTTCCCTCTCAAATTGACGCTTTCTTTTCAATCGCAAATGACAAAAAAAGACTCTTGCAATATGACAAAGCATGACCACGTAAGCCAAAGCAAATGAAATTTTCTCTCTCATTACCACGCGAGACCGCATTTGACACGTCGGAGTGTCAAATGGGGGTAGGGTGAACAGTGGTGTCAAAGTATCATTTTCCTAATTATTATTACTGATATGATAGAGACCGATCTCAAGGTAAGATCCAACCAATGTACAAGCTTATTTAATAGGTAAATCCAGATGATGTTGTTAAGACATTAAAGTTACTTTTAATAAGAAACACGAGTTTAGTATATATAATTAGTAATTAACAAAGGGAATGGACTGAAAACAAGACTTGTATGGTCATAACATTAAAAAAAGAGAAGAACAAGGAAGTATCAAAAGGAAGACAAGGTAAAAGGAAGAACACACACTGAATGCTCCGCCTAAAAACCTTTATAACTTCTGACTAGAGCATTGGTGCCCACTATGAAGCAAGTAAGTTAGCCATGAGCCATTCTTTGAAATGTGAACAACAAGAAGGAAGATGGCTAGTGGAGAGGAAGAGGAAATTTTAAATACTTCATGAAATATGATGGTCATGATGGAGGAAATGAGAAGACAAAATGAGGAGAGGGTAGAGGAATCTAGGAGGGTACAAGAAGAACTAAAAAAGGAGAGTGCGCTCGCACGAGAGATGTTGAATGAATCACTTCAAATTCAAGACCAATGGTTGGTCAAGACTTTCAACCTTTTTCAAATGAAATTTTAATGGAGCTCATACTACCTAATTATGTGGTTCCAAAAATTAGCATGTCTTCAAGAAGGCACTATTCTAGTGATCTTGGCAAAACTTTCCGAGCTCAAATATTAATTTGTGGGGATAAGATGTAGTGCGATGTAAGATTTTTCCTAGAACTTTTGCTAGGAACAACTTTAGATTGGTTTAACAGTCTTCTAGAAGATACCATCATGTCTATTGAGATTTTCTTGAGACTCTTTATAGAGCATTTTTGCAGCAATAAAATCAATATGTTGTATGAGACCTTTTTTACGTGAAGCAACAAAAGAGGCAATCCTTAAAGCAATAATTAAGGCATTTTTGTGAAATTACTATACAGATTGCTCAAGTGAGGGAATGTTTGTAGATGTGTTTGTAAGGAGGCTTCGGATTGGTCCTTTCAGGGAGTCTTTGGTTCAATGAAAGTTGAAGGATATGTAGAGGTTAAAATTCATGTAGATTCGCACATTGAGGTTGAGGATTTTATGATTAAGAAGAGGGAAGATGGAAAAGGAGAGGAGAGGGGATTAATGTTTCAAGTCGGTTGTTTAAAGAATGAGCGAATATAGGTTGTACGATTCAGGTCAGGTGTTTGATAGAAAGGGGTGGATGGATAGGGGCCATATGAAATAAATGTGTTTGAAAAGGAGTTGGTGAGGGATGTAAATGTTGCCAAGTAGTTATGTTTTCCATTGAAGTCAAATTGTCAAGTCAACCCATATAAGGATTCTTGGTCGTATTTTCATAAGCCATATGGGTAAGACATTGAAAATTGTTTTACATTATCACAAAAGATAAAGAGGTTGTTGAAATAGGGATTGTCGGAGATTTTTAGAACATGAATTTATAAGCGCAATCAAAAAGATGTTAAGGATCATGGAAATGAGGAGCATGAAACATCAATAGAGAACTCAACTCGGTGTCTAGTGGATTATCGAGCTTAGATTAGAAAAAGGTATACTTGTTCTGTAATGAACAAGTATACCTTTAACAAATAAATTGATTTCAAACACGAATAAACTGGTTTATTTTTCCTGTAGAGTGAATAACTATCATAATTATACACAAGCAATATTTCTATAGCAGCAAAAATCAAATCACAACAAGGTTGCTAGACAAACCTAGTACAAGAGCAATCAAAATACAGTATAGTATCCACACAAAGATATATCACATAAAGCTACTAGATATACACAAGTAAAATTGATCACCACTATACAATATTATGTGATTTTGCAAATACTTAGTTAACCAATCTGCAACAAAGACAAGGTGTATGCAGTAACCACCATATCAATATGAAACTAAGAACAACACAAGCAAACAATAAGAAACTATCAATTCAATATAGAGCTATTGTTAGTGTACTAAATTCAAGAGTATATTGACACAACAGAATATCAACCAAGACCAATTTTCTTCTTAAATCAAATATGTGCATAACCAAAATTTGCAGTAAAGTAGATTAAAATTTTGTGAATACTACATCAAATGTATCACAATTAAGCCACGGAAATATCCAAGAAAAGAATCGAAAGGATTATCTTTGACGGAAATTCAGTGAAGGCACAATATAACATAATGCTATAATCCAGCAACAGATAAGGAAATTCCCAAGAATAAGTTTTTGTTTGATTTAAGAAATAATACAACACCTTAATCCAGTACCACACTAGTTCACAGATCTAGAATTAATCACTGATTTTGCTATGTGAATTTATGAAACAATATAATGTTGTAATATTATACAGATCCTATAGAGAAATCACAAATCAAAACCCAGTTCAAAAATTGTTATAGAATCTCAACACAGAACGCTGCAGTTTAAAACAAGAACCAATCTGTGTGACAAAATGGCAAGTGAGATTAAGAATAAGAGAGAAGGGTTAAGAAAGAGAGACACAAGCAATTTATACTGGTTCACCCTTCCTTAAAGGCTACGTCCAGTCTTCTTTGCCCCGCTAGCAAAGAAAGTTTTACTAAATCAATCAATTCTACCATTACAATTAATCACACAGTTGTCACACCTCGCAAGAATCAAGAACACCACTGAATTATTGAAACTATACCCCGCAACCCCAATCAATTCAGCAACAACACAAGGCTAAATCCTATAGCCCACACTCAATGCAATTGTTCAAGAATTATACAAAATTACAATGAAACAACACAAATCTTGAATCAAACAGGTTTAAGAAAGGTTGAGAAAACTCCTTGATTGGCGCAGCAAGAGAAGCCTGTACACAGTCTTGAAGATCCAATAGCACAGTACTTTGATCAAGATTGATTCTTCAAGAAAAAATGCCTTTTGATTGATCAAGAAATCTCTAGGTTTCACAAAATTGTTTGTCTCACAGTAGTTCTCAATTGATTCTCAGAATGATTCTCAGTTTCGTATTTCTTAATAGCACACATTAGAAAACCTTCTATTTTTATAAGAGAGAAACCCAAATCAGTTTTTGGAAAAATAGTTATTTAGTTATGTCCAGGGCACAAATAAATGATTTCAATTAACCTGAAATCGGTATATTTTCGTCCAGTACCTTATTTTCAAAATTGTTTTTAGCCAAACAATTACCTTATGCTTTGTGGTTTATTTTAATCATTTTAGACCATGTACTAGTGAATTTCTCCTTATATGTGCATAGGTTTTCTTTCACCACCAATCTCACTTACTCACTCTAAGACAAAGCCTAAGACACACTTCCAATTGCTTGCTTGCTTTGGCTTTCTTGACTTCATCAAATCCATAGTCTTATAAAAGTACTAATATAATTCTTTTCATCAAAGTTTTTAAAAATTTTTATTTTAATTTAAAATTTATTTTCACATCAATTTATATTTTTAAAATAATTATTTTATACATTGATTTTTCAAAAATTTATTTAATAAATTAATTTTTTAAATATATTTATATATAATTAAATTTATCCCTTATATCAATTAAATTTAAAAATACTATAAACAACCACTATATAAGATTACTTTTTACTTGGTACGTAATTTAAGATTACTTTTTACTTCGTACGTTAACAATTTAGAATGGTGATGTTATTTGCAACGCTTTTTAGATTAGTTGTACTGTTAATACAAACAATTACAAAAATCATGACAAGTTTTTTTTCATTTTAGCAACATGTTTATATTTTCATTCTACTTTCAATTTTTAAATTGTCATGGTTTCAAAACATGTTTATATTTTCATTCTACTTTCTTAATCATGGGCTTGTTTTAATATCTTTTCTATTCCTAGAAATTGTTCATTTTATTATTAATATTTTTAATTTGAAAGTAGGTTATCTTTTCCAGTAATATATTCTTAATTTAATTAATATGGAGTGAACACTTATTATGATAAAAAAAAAATACGATGATTTGTAAATATATATTGAAATGAGAAAAAAAAATCACTAAAACTATATTGAAGAAATTCTTGGTTTAAATTGAAATTGACAAACTACTGTGAATTTTTTTACCGGTAGCATACTTTTTTCTTTTTTAACAAGTATAACATTGTTTTAGAGGAGAGTTAATATTTTCACAATCCTTGGTGATGTATAACCACTTAACAATGCTGACGTTTAAAGAAATTTTTTTTTATTTATTTGAAAGTTCAAGAAAGATGGAGAAATAATGACTAAAATTAAAAATGTGTCTTTTCATTATTCTATTCTAAACATAGATAATATAATAATTAAATATAATATATGTTAAAACCTTGAAAATATATCCTCAGAAATATAAGGATATTTTTACATTAAAAAGATATTGTATGAATATTTACTTTATTAATAATAATATTCTTATTTTTATTTTTTAATATTAAACCATTTAATTAATATTTATTTATAAAAAATATCTCAATAATTTTTTTTACTATTAATTATTTAGATATTTTTTTTACAAATTAAAAATATAGACTTAAATTCAAATAACAATTTAATAATTTTTTTCTAATTTCAATTTATTACAAAAATAAAAAGAATAATTTATTATTTTTATAATCTTTTTTAATTTTAAATTAATTAATAATTATATATACTATAATATCGGTTATAATATTTCACAATTCTACCTATTTTTATCCATATTTTTAAATTTAAATTTTTTTATCAACTTTACTATATTCTTATTATCTTTTAAGTTTTAAATTTACATATCTACCTCCTTTTTTCATATATATATATATATATAT
>Ga0209489_107035_pt1 | contig 17312 bp, 10 predicted proteins | sample SiratrowhiteBW_FD_187527 | JGI IMG/M metagenome (GOLD analysis project Ga0209489, IMG submission 187527) | Root nodule microbial communities of legume samples collected from California, USA - Siratro white BW (SPAdes) (version 2) | ecosystem: Host-associated > Plants > Roots > Nodule | place... | reverse complement strand
TGTTTTGTTTTTTTTTTTAGTTTATTTTTTTTTTTTTTTTTTGTTTTTTTAAGTATGAATGTATCCATTTTATTATTTATCTGATTTTGTAAAAATTATTAAAAATAGAATAGAAATTATTTTTTATTCAAATTTTTTCGTGTTAACTTTTTTTAGTGTACATTATAGAGAATGATAATAGATGTTGTGATAAAAAATTTGGCAGATAAAAACTTGAAACATTTCTAACTTTTGATAGAAATTTTAGATAAAAATGAAAGTTGTTCACAAGGAGAGTAATGTGCTATCTAATCCCTAAAGAGAATTGGAAGATTAATCTTCAAAATTTCTCGATTTACTACAAGTATTTTTAGTATTTTTGAGCATTTTTTTTAGATTTAAGATATTTAATATATATATATATTTATCAGGACAATTCTAAATTTTTTTTATATTAGATAGAAATTTATCAAATCTTTACTTCTTAAATATTTTATACTTACTCAAATTTTTTATTTTATGATTTTGTCATTCTACATATTCTGTCATGTATAAAATAAGTTGATTAGAATTGGAATTTTTCTGTATTTCAAAATTTTAGCTTTTAGCCAAAACTAATTATTATTACTTATTAAAAAAGTTATAAACTTTTCACTTCCAAATCCTATTCTCAAACATTTTTTTTTACGTTGAACCCAAAAAACTAACTCAAACATCCTAAGCATTGTTAGTAAAAAACGAAAGTCCAATCAAAGAGTAACCTAGCCAAGAGAAAAAACATCAAGCAAACCCACAGTCCAATTAAAAGTAAGAGCAATCTCCATTTCTTAGAATACAAAATGTAACGTCCCATATTTTTTATATAATAAACTTTATTACATAAAAAATTATATAATAAAATTGAATATAAAAATCCATATATTCATCATATATTTCAAAATATACTTCTTCAAATAAGATTTAATAAAAACATCCTCATAAAATTACAAATAAAATAAAATAATATAAAATAAAGCTTCTCCTACAATTCACTTGGGACTCCCACCACCTGTTAAATTCTCTATTCACGTGTAATATACACGATCATAGCAGTTTTAAAAACAAAACAAACAACACACAAAAAGAAAGGTAAGCTAGAGAGTTTTCAAAAAGTATATATTTTCATAAATTGGATTTCTATCTCAACAAAACAACAACAATTCAATCTTTCATAATTCATCTCACATCATACATATACTGACTCACAAACAAAAACACTAGACTTTTTACTTCTGGAAGACACTCGTGCATTGAGTTAGACTCAGAGGTGTGCACCTGTCATAACCACCCAACTGTTCCGATCGGGCTCATATTTCAAACCTCGGATCCCATATGTACAGGGTTAATCCATATGTCATATTTCGATGGGGCTCATATTTCAAACCTTGGACATGATCATATGAACCTCCTTGGACTCTTCACTAACTGGTAATCTTCATCCATGTGAATCCAATGTACCAGTAGAGTCAGGGTACCTCCTTAGAATCCCCAAACAATGCACATCCTAATAATCTCAACACGGATATCTTCTTTCCTGAAGATATTATGTTTCGATCACACACCACATCATTCACAAACATTGATACTACATAATACAATACATAAACATTCATCCAATTCATTAATAAACAAATAATCAAACTAGCTTCCCTTACCTCTATAGAGTAAAGATACTCAAAAATCCTAAAATCACGGGCAATCTAACTCTGTTCAAGAATTTGATCGGACACTCTTGATCTACTCAACGCTAGGAATCTAGGGATGTCCTTTGATTGTCAATCTGATAACGTATGAGATCACAAATCTAGATAGAAGGTAGAAAACTTAAGAATTGTTTGAGAGGGTTGTTTTCATAAGAATAAAACTGTATCTTCTTAAAGAAAGAGAGAGAGAGAGAGTTGGTAGTTTTTATAAACAAAATATCTTCTTAGAGATAGTTGGAGGTTTTTATAAAAGTAAAACAGAATATCTTTTTAGAGAGATAATATATTCTTAGAGAGAGTGTTGTTAGTGGTTGTTATAAAAATAAAAAGTAAATAACTATCTTTTATTTACTGAAATAACTTCTGTTAAAAAAATAGATATTATCTTATTTATCTCTAAAACTAAATTCTATGTTAGTTTTTATTCCATAGCTATTTTCTAGGGTATACACAAAAAGAGAACAAAACCAGTTTACTACAATGACTACGACATAAAGGTGAGAATAGACTCTGAAACTTTTAAAAACACTAGACCATCTCCTGTAGATTCTTAAACATATGTAAACGGATGATCTTAAACATATGTAAATGGATCTCTTTATACAAGGATAAGGTGGTCAGTAAAATGGGAGAGTGGGTAAATATTGGGAATAGTGAAGCATATAATTGGGATCTATCTTGGAGGAAAGAGCTGTTTGCATGGGAAGAGGAACAAAAAATGCAATTAATTTCACTCATAACTGTTGTCTAGTGGAAGAGGAGTGCTATAGATGGATGGATTTGGAATGAAGGTGATCTAAGAAAATACACAGTAGGTTTTGGGTATAGGGCTTTAAGCGATTATGTTAGTCTTTCTAGTTATAATGACTTTAGTGAATTATAGAGTCTTAAGGTAGCACGTCCAGCTCAACTCTGTGCTTGAAGGACAATGTTAGAAAAGTTACCAACTAGGCTCTACTTGGAAAAGAGAGGAATCACAGTTCTTAGTAACATGTGTCCATTGTGTAACAAGGTTGAGGAAACTGCACAACATGTGTTCATTAATTTTGAAATTGCTAAGAGAGTATGGGATAATTGTGATAGGTGGATAGGAATATCATCCCTTAGACACCATACCATACCATTGTAAATCATTTCCAACAATTTTATCTTTCAGGCTTTAACAGGAAAATAAATGAAGTATGGAAGGGTGTGTGGGTCGCTATAGTGTGGGAGATTTGGAAGCATAGGAATATAGTAGTGTTTAATAACGGGGTAGTGGATGACATAGAGATTTTTACACTAACACAACTTAAAGCATGATCTTGGGTTAAGTTCAAATGACACAAGGTGAATAACTCTGATTCGGAATGGTTCCTTTGCCCCTTTCTTTGTCTAGCTAGTATTACATAATATTGCCACGATTGTTCAGGTGTGGCCCGGAGGTAGGACTCGGGTTGGGTATGATGTCTTAGGTATGATGTCAGAGGGGAGCAGGATAGGTTTTCGTTTACGTTTGGTTGTGTTTGCAGGTAGCCCAATCCAATGTAGCAGCTATCTTCAACAAATGGAATGGAGGGAGACGAAATAAAAATACAATGTTGAGATGCAGAATAATTGTCTTGTTTAGAGGAAAACACGTACATATCATTATTATCTAATTGTACCATAATTCCATAATTTGTTTGCAGAAAGGAAATGTGTGCTCGGAGAATGCGTTCTTGAGCACCCAGTTTGTTTTTGTGTAACTTGTAACTCTGATATATTGTTAGAATATATTTTGCATATATCTTTATTTAGTCAGTTAATATTTGTTACCATAATTTCAGCCATTAGTTAGCTAATTTGTAGCTTATCTTTGGGCTCATATCTTGTATATATTACTCTGATTTGAAATGCAATCGTCACGGAATCAATTTCCTTCATGGTATCAGACAGGTTCAATCCTATCTCTTGAACCCTAGCCGTTCATCTTCTTCTTCTTCTCCCATTCTTCTTCTCGCTCTCAAACATGGCAGAAAGCGTCAAATTTCACCCTGCCCTCACTATCACCAATATGAAATCTCTTATTCCTGTCACATTAGATAATGAGCAAGCTCTGTATCACTCATGGGCTGCCTTGTTTACCAACCTTACTAGGGTTCACGATCTCTACGATCATATTGTCCCACCTACAGAGGAACCTGCCAGAGCAGCATACATTGCTGCAAAAACAGCTGATCCTACCATATGGAAACGTCTTGACGCTGCGATTCTCCAGTGGATATATGACACCATTTCCTCTGACCTTCTCCTTGCTATCCTATGATGTGATGACACAGCCAAGGGAGCATGGAAACGGCTCGAAGCTTTATTTCAGGACAATAAGGCTTCGCGAGCAACCCTCATCGAAGAAGACTTTACCGGTGCCGTTTTCGAGGAACACCATACCATCGACACCTACTGCAATTACCTTCAATCTCTGGCAGACCGGCTTGCGGATGTTGATGCCCCGGTGTCAAATGGGCGGCTCGTGTTACGTCTCACAGGTTCCTTGCCAGAGGCGTACAGTGGTACGGTTGATTTCATCCAAAATCAAGAGCCCCTACCTTCGTTCGAAAGCTGTCGATCACGGTTGAAAATGGCAGAACGCACCATCAAAGCACGTGTCGCACGTGAATCAGGGACCCGCGGTGGCACAACCATGGTTGCCGCAACTAGCAATGACTCCAATGACTCCTCCTCTGCTCCCAAACGCAACAACAACAACAACAAAGGGCGCAACAACAACAAGAATAGAGGAAAAGGAAAAGGGTCCGCTCAGCAAGGTGGGGCCAACAGTGGTCAGTTCAGTCAGCAGCCAAATTGGGGGGGGGGGGGTGGTGGACCATTCCACCATGTCCTTTCCCTGCCTATTCTTGGCAGCCATGACCCAAATACACGACCCAACGACCATCTGCTGGGCCTGGTGTGCTTGGGCACAAACCGCAAGCCTTCAATGTTATGACTCCATCCACTGCTCCATCCACTGCTAGTTACACGCCAACTGATATTGAGGCCGCTATGCATGCTCTATCTTTCTCTCAACCTGATGGAAACTACTACATGGATACCAGCGCGACATCTCACATGACGGCGGATGCAGGTATTCTCTTGTCTTATTTCAATTCAAGCACTAAAAATCATAACATTGTTGTTGGTAGTGGTCATTTAATTCCAGTTGTCGGTCACGGTAGCACTAATTTACCCCCACCTCATCCTCCCTTTGTTCTTCAAAGTGTGTTACATGCTCCCAAACTCATTAAAAATCTGATCTCTGTTCGTAAATTTACCACAGACAATATGGTTTCTATTTCTCTTGACCCTTTTGGTTTTTCGGTCAATGATTTACAGACGGGGACCAGACTAATGCGATGTGACAGTGTTGGGGACTTATATCCACTCTTCTCAGATTCTCAAGCCACATCAACCAAACATTCAGCTTTTACTACTATGTCTCATGATATTTGGCATAATCGCTTAGGTCATCCTGGCGATACTATTATCAATTCTCTTCGTAGTAATAAATTTATTGAATGTAATAAGGCTTGTAAGACTTTTTGCTCCTCTTGTCCTCTTGGAAAACATGCTAAACTTCCTTTTTATGATTCTTTATCATACACTTTTCTACCGTTTGATATTATTCATAGTGATCTTTAGACTTCTCCAATTGCTAGCTCTTCCGGGCACCGATATTATGTTCTTTTTCTTGATGACTATAGCAAATTTCTTTGGACTTTTCCTATTGCAAAGAAATCACAGGTCAAACAGTTATTCATATCTTTCCATGCTTTCGTCAAAACTCAATTTGAACGTAATATAAAATCTTTTCAATGTGACAATGGCTCGGAATATATTAATGGCACTCTTGAGCAGTTCTTTGATCGTCATGGGTTAGTCTTTCGTCTTTCTTGTCCTCACACATCGTCCCAAAATGGTAAAGTCGAAAGACACATAAAATCCATCAATAATATCATTCGGACCATTCTAGCTCATGCTTCTATGCCACCGACCTTTTGGCATCATGCTCTATCTATGGCAACACATCTTCTTAATATCCTTCCTTCTAAGGTCTTAGATTATTTATCACCCACACAAATTCTTTATCAAAGTGACCCTTCTTACTCGGATTTACGTGTGTTTGGTTGTTTATGTTTTCCTTTGTTTCCCTCCACAACTATAAACAAATTACAAGAACGTTCTTCCCCTTGTGCCTATCTTGGTCCGGCTCCAAACCATCGTGGCTCAAAATGCTATGATATGTCTAGTGGAAAGATAATCATTTGTCGTCATGTGCGTTTTGTTGAAACCGAATTTCCATTTTCAAAACTCCACAAAACCACTCCTACAAATTATGATTTTCTGAGTGATAATATTAATCCAGCAATATGCATGTTATTTCTCAGAATTTAGCACCACCTCCCACTTCTTCTCCTATCTTGGCCTCACCCACCTCACGTGGCCCAGTCCCTAGTACAAACTCATCACCTATATCCTTGTCAGCACCACAATCCTCTCCTAGGCCCAGTAATCCCATGCTCAACCGCATGACAACTCGTTCTATCAATGGCATTTATAAGCCAAATCCTAAATACTCTACCAATTGTCACGCGACCACCACTAAGGCCATCTCTCCTATTCCAAAAAATCCCGTTAGTGCGCTCCGTGATCCAAATTGGAATCGTGCAATGTTAGATGAATTTACTGCTTTAATTGATAATAAGACTTGGGTATTAGTGCCTAGGCCACCGGATGTGAATGTTATTTGTTCTATGTGGATTTTGCGTCATAAATATAAATCTGATGGTTCTTTTGAGCGTTATAAGGCTCGTCTTGTAGGAGATGGAAAAACACAGGAGCAAGGTGTTGATTGTGATGAGACATTTAGCCCCGTGGTTAAACCTGTTACCATAAGAGCAGTTCTCAGTATTGTTGTCTCTAAATCTTGGCCTATCCATCAAATGGATGTCAAGAATGCTTTTTTACATGGTCATCTTAATGAAACAGTTTATATGCATCAGCCAATGGGTTTTCGAGACAAAAATCATCCAAATCATGTTTTCCTCTTAAAGAAATCTTTATATGGTTTGAAACAGGCTCCTCACGCTTGGTATCAAAGGTTTGCTGATTTTGTTGCTACCATTGGGTTCTCTCACAGTAAGTCAGATCACTCTTTATTTGTTTACAAGAATGGTTCTGACACTGCTTATATTCTGTTGTATGTGGATGACATTATACTTACGGCTTCATCTGATCCTCTTCGCAAGTTTTTTATGACTCTTTTGGGTTCTGAGTTTGCTATGAAGAACTTAGGTCCTCTGAGTTTTTTTTTGGGTATTGCTGTTACTCGTCATGCCCATGGACTTTTTTTTATCTCAGAAACAATATGCTGCAAAAATTATTGAACGTGCCGGCATGTCTAACTGCAGTTCATGTCTTACTCCCGTTGACACCAAAGCCAAGCTTAGTGCCACCGGCGATGCTCCTTTTAATGATCCAACCAAATACCGTAGTCTTGCAGGGGCTCTTCAATATCTCACTTTCACTCGGCCTGATATATCTTATGCCGTGCAGCAGATTTGTCTTCATATGCATGCTCCGACAAATGAGCATATGAGTGCTCTCAAGCGTATCATACGCTACCTTCAGGTACTTTATCCCATGGTCTGCATTTGTACAAATCCACCATTGATAGACTAATCTCTTATACGGATGCTGATTGGGGTGGGTGTCCTGACACCCGTCGTTCCACTTCTGGGTATTGTGTTTTCCTCGGGGATAATCTGGTATCTTGGTCTTCCAAACGCCAGCCTACTCTCTCCCGCAGCAGTACAAAGGCGGAATACCGGGGTGTGGCTAATGTTGTTTCTGATTCTTGCTGGATCAGAAACATGCTTCTAGAGTTGCATTGTCCCATTCAAAAGGCTACTCTAGTTTACTGTGACAATGTGAGTGTGATATACATATCCGACAATCCTATTCAACATCAACGCACCAAACACATTGAGCTGGATATTCACTTCGTTTGTGAGAAAGTGGCTCGTGGCGAAGTCCGTGTGCTTCATGTGTCGTCCCGTTACCAAATTGCTGATATATTTACAAAAGAGCTTCCGCGCGTTCTATTTAATGATTTCAGGGACAGTCTAAGCATACGAGAGCCTCCCGCTTCAACTGAGGGGGTGTATTAGAATATATTTTGCATATATCTTTATTTAGTCAGTTAATATTTGTTACCATAATTTCAGCCATTAGTTACAAAATTTCAGCCATTAGTTACATAATTTCAGCCATTAGTTAGCTAATTTGTAGCCTATCTTTGGGCTCATATCTTGTATATATTACTCTGATTTGAAATGCAATCGTCACGGAATCAATTTCCTTCATATATAACTTGCTTGCTAAATTTGGTGGGAAAACTGTCTTGGTGTGGCTAACCAGTAAAACACTATGACGAAATAAGCTACTTGTAGGGAATTTGTTTGAAATTGTGTTGTTTATCTTGTAATATGTTGAGGGTTAATTTCTTATTTTATATTAGGATTGAAGTATCCTTTAAGTGTTTTTATTAATTTATTATTCCCTTCAAAAAAATAATATATAAAGGGATCATCTTAATCTTAATAGTCAACGTAAAAATCAATCTTAATCTTAATAGTCAACCTAAAAATTATTTTTATAATATTATTAAATATTAGTACATATAATTAATATAGAATGTTTTTAACTTAAACGTAACATTTCTAATATTAATTATTAGAAAACTTTGAAAACCTTATAGTGATGATGCTATAATATAATATACTGATATTTAAATACAGTAATATATTAATAAACTCACTATAAACTTTAAACTGTTAGTTTATTTTTATTTCTACGTTAATCTGTCTGAATATTGTACCTGTAAGGATTATTATATTTTAGTCAATAAATTATGTTAGGACATGTTTTGTTGTGTATAAATTGGTGGTGGTGTTTCTTAAACATCACAACAACAAAAGCCTCAGCTGTAGAAAATCGTTGAGATAGGCTTAGAGATTTATAGAAAAATGATGGGAAATAGTAAGATGAAAATAGTTGGAGTTATGGCAATGGTGATGATGATCTTGGCACTGGGTGATAAGAGTGTGTGGTCTATGGAAGGTGGATCAAGCATCACACCTATGAAATTCTCATGTCAAGCACAGTGTGGCATAAAATGTGTTCTAGCAAACATTGCATATCCAATATGTTTTGCTGTTTGTGTATCAAAATGTCCCAAACAAGTCAACAGCGTTTGCATCACTCGTTGTGATCGCAACAAATCTATTACCATCAATATTGGTATTCACTCTTACAACATTAATCTCGTTTTTAAGTTTTTATCATTTTTTTATGATTGAGTTCGATATGTATTTGGTTTTTAATATTTGATTTTGTGGATCAGATGATCGTGGGGTTGTGACCAAGGTGGTGGATTCTTGCTTGCAGCAATGTGAAGGCAAATGAGAATATCTCCTAAGATATTCGAAAATAATTAATATATATGTTAAACGTTTTATCCTTTCATTTTCTAGGCATCTCATTGTAGGTCTGGTGTAATCCTCTATAGTGTGAGTGTAGGGGTTTTGGCCATGTGATTGTCTCTATTTTTTGGGTACAGGGAAGCCTGAGGGCTATGGATGCCTTGCTGTCCATGAATTTTGATATATTTTGTTTGAGGCAATTTTTTTGTTTACTGTGAGTATCTCAGATTTTAGTGTTTGATGCTTTTATATTCTGAATTTTGATTAATATATTCTTTGTAATTGAGTAAAAAAATCCAGGAGACATGCCTTACACTAAGTGTAAAATTAAGTTTTCCCCGTCACACCTCTTAAGTCCGACAAAAGAAAATAGAAAATGATGAAGAAAAATTGATGGTAGTAGCTTTTAGAGAAATGAAAATTGTTAACCCAAACTCTTAGGGTTCCTTTGGTTCTGCACACGGATAGATCGAGAGAGAAAAAAATGAGATGAAAGTTGAGTTTTTTAAAACTAAAAAATTAATTAAAAACGAATATCGAAAAGTAAAGTTTGGCACTGTTACAAGGGTAACATTTCTATTATATTTTTTTAAATAATTAATTTAATTATCCTAAAAACAATATTTATATTATAATAAAATAATTATAAAAATAAAATATCAATAATATTAATATTACAAACTACAAATAATAATAAATTATAAATAATAATTATAAAACAAAAATGATAAAATTATAAAATGATATAAAAGTAATAATAATTAAATTAAAAAATAATAATAATTAAAATAAATTTATAAAATAATATTATTATTAACAATAATAATTTAATTTTATATTTTCATTTTAATTTTAAAATAATTGATATTTTCATAATTTTATCAATTAAAATAATAATATTTATCAATAACACCTAATAAATTAATTATATTTAATCTTAAATTAATTTTAACTATAATTTTATCTACTAAAAAAATTATTTTATAAATCATACCTATCATATCATTCATAAACTTTTATAAACTTTTCTTTCATTTCTTATTATCTTTCCCTTAATCAAAACAATCAAACTTTTCATTTCATCCTAAATCTTTCTAATCCAAACAAAGTCTTAAGTTTTGTTTGGATTGAGGAGTGAATTTGAGTTGATTTAAGATTAAAGTGTAAGAAAAATTTGTTTGAAATTATTTTATCACTACACCTATATCACATCATATGAAATTTATCTACGGATTACATACAAAATATTTGTTAGATAAATTATATACGAAAAAATTCCATATATAAGTAAGGTCATAATATTACACATATATATATATATATATATATATATATATATATATATATATATATATATATATATTCTAACATCATCTTCTTTCAAATTATATATATCAATATATTCATCTAATTAATTTATTATAAATAATGTAAAAATAAAAAATTAGAGTAAATATATTTATTTAACTTTATATGAATAGTTAATGATGCATTTATTATTTTTTTCAAATTAAAAAAGAATCCCATTAATGCTTAATTGATCAAAAGTAATTCAATTTTTATAGTAAAATAATATGGTAATTCTTGCAAATAGTGTGTTAATGTGTTTACTATATCTGCACCTTTAGTTGATGGTTACATATATTATTTTCTACTGTTTAAGATTGACCAAAATATAAACCATGAATAATTCTTAAGAAGCTTTTAAGCAAATTTGATTTAAAAAACTATTTTTTACTTTTCATGAATATACTATCGATTATGGTAAATTCGTAATCGATTATCTCTCGTGAACCAAATTTGGATTTAAATTGATTTCAAAAATAATTATTTATTTCATTTAATAATTAATTATGTTGATCAAAATATACTTTTCAATATTTAGTAAATATTCTTTGATACTTTGTACCAGTATGTGATGTATTTATAGATAATTGAATATTTTCTTTATATTGTAACATTTTATTGAGGGTGTTTCAATAAAGTATTGCAAAATTCTTCTTTTTAGTTGTACATATGATTTTGTAATTGAATAATTAAAGAATATAATAAAAAAAATTCATTAATGCTATTACCTTCTTAACAATAAAAATGAGTGTTGAACTGAATGAGTATTCTAACAACCGAAAAATTTTATAGTATTTGCAATCAACTCTTATAAATAAACAAAATATATATATTTCAAATTATAAAATATTTAATACATGAAAGATAAATAAAAGAAGGAAAAAATAAATAAGAAGAAAAGAAAAGAAGAACGAAAAAAAAAAATTAAATTTTTTTTAGCTTGGGCGAAAATCCATCTCGCCAAATTTAGAAATAAGTCACCTGAGCGAAAATAGTCCAGAGAGCACTCCTAATTTTCGTCTGAGCGAAACTACTCTCGCTTGGGCAAAAACACTCCAGAGAGCATAATCTTATTTTGTTTACGAAGAGCTCGCTCAGGCGAGCTTTATCTCGCTCGGGCGAGACTTGCAGAGTGAACTTTTCTGCAAAAGTCGCTTGAGCGAGATTTTTCTGCTTGAACGAGTTTATCTAAAAATATTCTCAATTAAAAATATTCAGAGTACTACATAAAGTATTCAGGTACATCAAACTTAACTACGACTATCTACATGACAAAAAGAGTGATCATTCCAAGGTCATCAAGTCTTTAACTACATCAAAACATATATACAAGTATATACAAGACAAAAGGAACATCAGTTTAAGAGCATATCATCTTTAAGGTGCTCCAAGACCTGCATCTGCACCTGCTCGTGTACATAGTACAGTCATCGCAGTTCATACAACAACATGAAAAACAAGGGTAAGCTAGTAAACTTAAAAGTTTATAACATGCTAACTACATGCAAATAGAACAGAGTGTCTCAATCATAAGAATTTCTTTAAAGTCTAGCATATCAAGTTTAAATGCAAGTTTTCATTTTTCATTTCAAGTACTCATGTCAAACATCATACATAAAGGTCTCACATGGACCACATCAATACATACAAGTCATACATAGACCCATCATCTTCCTGAAGACCCATTAAGTATGCCTCTACCAGAGACTAACATCTAATCCAATAACCAAGACTTAGATTCAACGAGTCTAAGAGAAAAGACTAATCCAATACCCAAGACTTAGATTACCTCTGAATCTAAGAGAAATGACTAATCCAATACCCAAGACTTAGACTGTCATTCGAATCTAAGAGAAAGGATCAGAGTAAGCTTAGACATCCAATACCGAGTCTCACCAGGGGTCCCAGTGTGTATGAACTCCCTCACAGCTTCTCACCACCTGATATCTTAGTCTATGTGACTTAGATCATCAGTGAAGCTAGAGGATCTCTGTTAATTACTCAAAACAATTAAGTTTAATCACACTAAGTTAAAACAAACAATCAAATTCATTCAGTGCTCAAGGACCAGTCAAGGACCAGTCAGACCTGCAAGAAAGACTTGAGCACTGATAATCACTAATAATCACTAATAATCACGTATTCAAATCTTCTGTCCTATAGGTCTATTTAAAGTAACTAACTAGTATAAAAATAAGTTACTAGCTTCCCTTACACCGATCCCCTACCAATTCCTCGGTCAGGCAATAACCCCGGTCCAACTTTAGGGATCTAGAATAAGTTTTCCAAATAACACTAACTTTTAATATTACCTTAATCAAGTTGAGAGGTGAAAATCAAGATAAAAAATCAAGATAAAAGAAAGAGAGAGCTATGGAAGTTCAGAGATAGGAGAGAGAGAGAAAATGAAAAAGGGATTACTTTTTCCCTTCTTATCCAATATGGGAGGTGGGGGTTACAAGTATACAACTTTACCTGTTTTTCTCCCTTCTGATCGTCTTATCATATTACCTTGAATTCAAATAAAATAAATACTTATTACTGTATAAAAATAATATTATATTAGTAAGGTAAACATTAAATTGCAACAAAATTAATTAATAATATAATAATGTCATTATTATATATTAATACATATATAATTAATGTAGAATGTTTTTAACGTATACTTAACGTAACATTTCTAATAATAATTGTTAGAAAACTTTGAAAACCTCATAGTGACGATTCTATAATATAACATACTGATATTTAAATACAGTAATATATTATAAAATGACTATTTACTTTAAAGTGTTACCTTTTTTATTTGTACATGCATCTGTTTGAACATTGTACCTGTAAGTATTATTATATTTTAGTGAATACATTATGTTAGGATTTGTGTATAAACTGGTGGTGGTTTTTCTTGAACATCACAACAACAAAAGTCTCACCTGTAGAAAATTGTTGAGAGAGGCTTAGAGATTTATAGAAAAATGATGGGAAATAGTAAGATGAAAATAGTTGGAGTTATGGTAATGGTGATGATGATCTTGGCACAGGGTGATAACAGTGTGTGGTCTATGAAAGGTGGATCAAACATTAGGCCTATGAAACTCACATGTCAACTACAGTGTGACATAGATTGTCTTTTAGCAAACATTGCATATCCAATATGTTTTGCTATTTGTATAGCAAAATGTCCCAAACAAGTCACCAGTGATTGCATCACTGGTTGTGATCGCAACAAATATTACCATCAATATTGGTATTCACTCTTACAACATTAATCTCTTTCTTAGGTTTTTATCATTCTTTTATGATTGAGTTCGTTATATATTTGATTTTTAATATTTGATTTTTGTGAATAAGATGCTCGAGGGGTTGTGACCGAGGTGGTGGATTCTTGCTTGCAACAATGTGAACGCAAATGAAAATATATATATCTAGGAAGATATTCGAAGTTATCTTTTTAATATATATGTTAACGTTGTATTAAATAAATGATATTGGTAATGAATGAACAACATTTGGTGTTTATCAGTAAAAAACCGTTTTGTCCTTTCATTTTCCTTACCTTATATTTTTTTATATAGTAAATCTTCAGTAATCCAAGATAGCTCTATAGTGTGAATGTAGAGGTTATGTTTGTCCATGTGATTGTTTGTATTTATTTTTTGGATATAGAAATTCTGAGGGCTATGGATGTTTTGTTGCTATTATAAAAAAAGTTAAATTACTTACAAAATTTTATCTATAAAATTTTATTCGTCGGTTAAATATTATTATTAACAATTTTATCGATGGATTTCAAATTTGTCAATAATTAGTGACGAATTTAAAAATCTGTCCATAATTACCGACAGACTCAAAAATTTACGATAAATTTATATACAATTAAGCTATTGACAGATTTTGGATATTACCGATAAATTTATTCCGTTGATAATTTTTATTTTTTTTACAGTGTGTTGTCCATATATTTTGTATTGAGATAGATTTGTGAATTTCTATAATTTTTTTATAAAGAGGTTGAATTGGAATACAATAAAAATAAAACTTATTCATAAAGAGGAAAGTAATATTTTATCCAATCTCTAAAGAAGATTGCAAGATTAAAATTTTCAAAACTCCTTTATTTATTATAAATTTTTTAATAATTTTAAACTTTTTTTTAATTTAAGACATTTAGTTTACTTATTTATATTTATCAGAAAAATTGTGAATTTTTTTTATGATATTTCTTTATGTTAGATTGAGATTGATGGAGCCTTTAAATCTTAAATATTTTATACTTTCATACTCAAAAAAATTTATTTTATGATTTTGTTAATTATTTTACATATCATGATATATGTAAAACAAAATCATCAGAATTGAAATTTTTCTATATTTTATATTTTTGTTTTAAGCCAAAATTAATTATTATTATTATTTTAAAACGTAAAAAAACTTTCCACTTCTACATTCTACTCTCACATATGTAAATGGATGATCTGAATATTCAACGTAAAAGATTTTTTCATAACAGTGGATGATGCATTTCAATTTGATAATCATATCTATTCCTTAACCATCAACAAAACCTCTTACAAATATTATATTATATTATATTAAATATTTTGTTGCCTATTTTATCGAAATGAATTTATAATAACTATCAGAAAAGAAGTACTGTATGCATATGTCTCCATAAAAAATAATATTAATGATAGTGATTATATAAAAGATAATGGGTTAAAGATGTGATTATCTGAAATGTGTTGTACCGTTAAGGTGGGTATGTATATAAATAATTTCTTTTTATTCCTTTACTTTTAAAATATAATTAAAGGTCAAACAAAAATATAAAATATGTATATAAAAAAGGAGAATTTATTTTATATATTGTCACATAATTAAAAAATAATAATCTCTTTATTATTTTTTTATAAAGTATAATTACACCAAAGACTATTACAAAAAATGATACACATTATCACTTGCTATAGATGAGAATAATACTAAAATTATATTGATGTTATATAGATGTGTGTATAAAAAAAATGTATAAAAAATAATATTTCTGAATACTTTTGATTATGTTATAGTTACAATATAGGAACACTCCTAATTTTATATCATAATAATTACTACTCATTATGGATAATTTCTTATATATCATTCAATCAATTAGAAAAGAAGTTACAAATTTATTACAGATGGTAAAAATTAATACTTTTAATAATTTATGTAACTCAACCTTAAGTTACACTTAAAAAGTAACAGAGGGAGTATTTATTATGATATAGAAATTAAAAGAGATAAAGTGATTTTTTTTATAAATATTGTAATTTTTATAACACGTATTTTCTTTCTCTCTCTATAGCTTTTACTCTCACTTGTTATTTCTTGTGTACTCTTTCTTTTCTCTCTCAATTTCACTCCCAATATAACTGTTCTGTTCAGGATCTTATCTGATTGAGTCCAACAATAATAAAAAGCTTGAGACCATTTTTGTTCTATTAGAATCTCAATCAGAATAAGTTCCTATCTAATATAAGAATCTTTTGTTTTTTATTTTTCTTTAATTTTTGTCATCAATCTCTCTTGATAAAAGTGTTTATCTGATTTAGATTATACTGAAATTTAGTGTTATTTGGATAAATTGTTCTAAATACATGGAGTTTGGATTTATGTCATTGTTTCTGTTGGAGAAATTGATTTGGGAATAATGGTCTTAAATAAGGAAAGTTAGTTTTAAGTCTTTAATAGTAACTTATTCTAAGTTTCAATTTTTATTACAAAGATGTTTTATGATGAGATTGGTTGATTACGTATTTAATATGAATTGTGATATTAATAGCTTGATAGACAATAATTGTTTTTTAATATTGTGAATTGAATTGTTGAATAGTTATGGTTGTGTATGATGGAATTGAAATGATATGTGTGATGTTTGAATTATAAGAAAAGAAAATCAAGATATCATGGTTATATATACATCTATGCTTTAATATGATTGAATTGATATGTTATGTGTGATCGTTAAGTTATAGACTCATGTGTAAAGTTAATATTCTTGGAATGAAATATAAAGGATTGTGATTGGATGATAGATATATTCATATTTGATTTGAGGGTTGATGTTTAAATTCTTAAATCTATTTACTTAATTTCATTTTACTTTTACAAATTGAAAATATTATTCACTAGTTTATCATTTTTTGTCTTGTTTTGTATTGCAAACTACAACAACTATACTATGTACAGGAGAGCATATGAGCATATGCAGATGTAGGTTTCCAAACACCTTAAAAAGTATATATTGTCTTCCTTTTGTCATGTATACATTTGTATATGTTTGATATATTTGAAAATTTTATGACTTTAAGTTGGTTTTTCTTTTGTCATTTACACAGTTATAGATAGACTTGAGTAATTTGAAGACTTTATGTAGTAGTTTCAAACTTCAATGCATGTTAATAGTTATATAAATAAAAGTTAATGTTGGGAGAAACTGTTTTATTATATTTTTGCAAGTGGAGGAATTATCACTTAAGGGAATTATGTAGAAAATTTACTTTGCAACTTCCCTTGAGCAAGCGCTTTATTAACGGAAGAATTTTCATTAAATGAGGTCAATTCTTGTTCAAGTGGGAGAAACTGTTTTATTATATTTTTGCAAGTGGAGGAATTATCACTTAAGGGAATTATGTAGAAAATTTACTTTGCAACTTCCCTTGAGCAAGCGCTTTATTAACGGAAGAATTTTCATTAAATG
>Ga0209489_107030_pt1 | contig 17327 bp, 5 predicted proteins | sample SiratrowhiteBW_FD_187527 | JGI IMG/M metagenome (GOLD analysis project Ga0209489, IMG submission 187527) | Root nodule microbial communities of legume samples collected from California, USA - Siratro white BW (SPAdes) (version 2) | ecosystem: Host-associated > Plants > Roots > Nodule | place: USA... | reverse complement strand
AGCTAATCGAAATCAACTTGCTTTCTCATCCCTATCCGCAACCTTCAAGAACTCAACTACTTGAAAATGATAAACATCAGCAGAATTTAGTTGCCATCCACGTACAACAACTTTTTTTTTTTTTTTTAATTATACTTATATCACATAAAGCCTTTAATTTAAACTAGTTAACATAATTATAAAAAAAAACATAAAAGTTATAGGAACTTTGGAAGTAATCTAATGTCTCTGCATGAAGTAAAACCATATATACAGAAGAACATTCCCAAATGAATCCACAAATAGGGTAGAATAATTTCATAAATTTTCACATGGGTGGAATTTTTATACCCCACCTTCGAAGAGGATAACCACATAGATTTCGTCGAAAATTCACAGCATTCTTTTATTAAAATAACAAGTCTTGTCAAGGAAATATAAGAAGTCATTTGGGGGCATAAACAGACAAGAGAGTCCACCATGGTTATGGATAAGTAATATCAATTGTCAACAGAGAGCACCACAACCCTCAACACTTCACATTGCAACCACCTTTGGACATCATTTCATCTATACTTTATCAATTTCTCTTACAACGTGTACATAACAAACCAAAAGCAAAACATCATATGGATTTCAACGTGTACATAACAAACCAAAAAGCAAAACATCATATGGATTTCAAATCTTCTAAAGCCACTGCAGCGAGCAGATAAGATTATCTATAAGTTAAAATAGAAATTATATAATCACTTGAATGATGTCATACAAAATCTTATATGATACTTTAATCACAGGTCCACTTGTCTTCAGATTCTTGCTATGGTCAATAATAGCACGCTCCCACATCAGAATGATGATCAGTTTGACTAGAGTCAGGCATTAGTTGTGTTCGCCATTATACAGCTTTCTTGGACATCATTGGATCCTATAAGCTACAACTTTACAACAAACCCATTGACTTGTTAAACCCCTTAGTTTCCTTTGCCCCAGCCCAGAGTGGAAACGTAGGTTTGGTACCAGAAATTCAGGGTAGAACAGGAAGTTCTATCTTGTCAAAGGAAAAGAAACTGACCCTTCCCTCTGTGACCAGGCAGATTTTCAAAGGAATGCCACCACATTGTTTCTCAAGGGCTTTAATCTCTGTTCTGGATGGTGGATGACCCCTAACAGAAGATACATGATTAAATAGATTTCCATCAAACAGGTAATAAAAAAGGAAATCAGAACTAAAGACAAATTTGCTTAGCTATTAATTAGTAAGGGACAAATAATCAATGTCGATCATTTTCAGTTCCTTTTCCAAAATAAATAACCATAATTGGTAAATACCCACAACAGTTACTTGCTGACACTTGTTTCCCGGGAATTAGAACTATTCATCCAAGTTTTAGATGGCGGCTATCAACCTCTCATGGATGTATTGAAGTGTATTTAACAGACAACAAATATCTTTCGATTTTAAATTGCATTTTTCTACTGTCATTATTACCTTTAAATCCTGCAAGAGAACAGACTTTGACAATGTCTTTATCAAATTCCTAGTGTTTACTGTGAGAAATAACATGCCCACATTACCTCCCACCTGCACCTTACAAACCCGCAACCCTACCACACGCACATATCACAAAATGAAGCAGCATGTTTATGCCAGTGTTAATTCTCTGATACAATGGATTGAATGCAAAAAATTAGGTCATAATGTGCATGAATTCCTTAGTCATGTTTTCAATTAGTCCATTTAATAACAATGTAAAGATCACTTACCAATAAAATTTCTTAATCTAAAGTAATCATACTGATGCAATGAGACATGGTTATTACCTAGATAAGTACAGTAAAAAACTTGGGTCACCAGGGGAAGACTTTCTGAAACGGCTGTTCGGAAGATAAACATCAAAATCTGGCCTCAACTCATTAATTCGCAACTCAGAAAATAATCTTTGGACAGAACCCATGTCTACTAGCTCTTTGCTTTCTTCTGTGGTTTCAAGAGCAGCAGGTCTATGGGAACTTCTAATACTCTTCAAACTCCAAAGAACACCATGCCGCACAATTATATAACCAAGAGACTTGAGGTGCCTGTAAACCTCAAACAGCTCCCAACAATATCCACTCCCCCCGCCAGCAACCTTTTCATACATTTCTGTGAGAGATATGCTTCTACCACTGTTTTCCAACAGGTCTAAGGCTCCAAGTTCCATAAGATACCTGCCGTATCAGCCTTTACATAAGCAGGAGTTTTCAAAACAGCTTATAAAATTTCAGTATATACTTTTTTCTCATGCAAACAAGTGTATTGCCTAGTTACGTAGTTTATTATTCACAGAAAGCTACGGCTTTAAGAATTATGTGACTCTTCCCTACTTCTGAATGTCGACGAAGGATAAATATGAAAAGATGGCATATCACCTACAAAGTCTCCTCAATTGAAGAATAAATCTTTCCACTACGAACTATTCCAGTTGTTATCCACATTTTGCCATTTTTCTCAATGACTTCGCCCATTCCCATTTCTTCCTTCCAACAGCTTTTCGATTTCACGTTCCTGGTAAATGAAATGCAAAAGTCTTCACTTTGAAAATCATACTTGAGCAGGGGAAACAGAGATATCTTTACTAGTAAGTACTAATTTACAATGTAAAGATGCTTGACCTGAACTGCAACTTGGGTATAGAACCAGATGAAAAGCCAAGCTCTTCTTCATCACTTGCATTCTGCAAATTGACCTCATCATCACTATCTTCACTGGAAGAACATCCCCATGTCTTGTCTTCCATGGTTCAAAAGCTGTAATTTAAAATATAAACCAATTAATCAGTTAAGAGGATTGTCGGAAGCATCACTAAAATAATATCTAAATCACATCATTGAACAATAATCACGGACACAAAAACAAATAAATAAAGAAGCATCTAGTTATAGCAAAGCAAGTTGCTTTTGCCCTCGAAAATATTCATCTAATAAAACCAACATGCATAACACCACGTGTTCAAAAGACACGGAAATCAATAAAAAGCAAACAACTAACGAATTTCATTTCATTTTGCATTTTATGGTCATGATATCTATTTTAAATTCTAATTATAGGCCCATTTATCAAAATACCTCTCACGTTCACAATGAAATAGAGCGACAAAGAGTTATTTCATAATATCTCTTCCTTTTCTTGCCTCCATTTTTTCTCTATTAGGTGTTGACAGACACAAGTACAAATCTAAATCAAATCAACTAATTACATTATAATCTAGTCACTGAATCAAAAACTAAAATCAACAGGACCCCCTTCCTCATTATATTGTATATCACTCACCCACAACCAATGTCGTCAAACTCGAGGATTGGAAAACAAGTTAAGATATGCACATGCTTAATAACACAAGTTTGAAAAGAGCATCTCATTTCATCAAATCCATTACGGTTTCTGAAACTGAAGTTTGCAAAAAAAGTGAATTTGAAAAGGTTTTCCTTTTTTCTCAGATATCACAAATGAGATTAAGGAACATGTTAGTTACTTTCCAGTGTCAAACTTGAGAGCAAGCAATGTCAGCAATATAATTTTCAATTGAACAGTTACAAACCAACAATACCTATAAGGAGCCGAAGAATAAACAGTGGCCACTAAAGCAATATTATAATATATGTTTCAGCCAGCAAATATGATTTAGGTACTTACCGTTCCTCAAACCTTCACTACTTATCAATGATCGATGTATGTTTATCTCTGACCACCCAATATTTTTTTTTTATTTGAAAAAAATATAATACCGTATGAATTATGAGTCATGAGATCATATCTTCAACACACAGTAAGGTAACTTGCTAATACATCCTTCAATGATTGTTTTCCAAGACAAGTAAGTTTAGACAGCTCACTCCGTATTAATGCACAATTTCTGGTTTCAAACAAGCAAGGTGAAAGATATTGATTTCAAATTTTAGTGATATTAGATATGGTGAACTAATGGCATTTTTGGTATTTTAAAAAGATTATAAGTGCAGGTCACTGCAGAAAGTAATTGCCGTGAATGTGGGGTGCAGATACGAGCTCTGTTGGGCCGAGGCCCAACATCACAAACCCTTCTCCCTTTTTCAGAATTTCCATTCATTCGTAACCTAATCAGGGAAGAAGACGCGGCTAAGGCTCGCGTAGGGTGTCGACGGCGGCGAAAGTCACGGCGTGTTGCTCGGTGGGGTGACTCTACGGCGAAGGTGGTGGCGCAGAAGCGGTCTTGCGGCGGTTTAGGGCAGGCGTGATAACGACATGGCTACGAGAGATACAGATAAAGACGAAATGCAACATGGTTTTTTACAGTATGTTTTGGGTAGAGACATGAGTACATAAAGCAAGTCATACCTGTTTGATAACTATCTCTTCTTCTGCTCTCCGATGCCTTGTTCTTCAATTTCTTCTGCTTTTTCGAGGAAAAAGAAAACGTATGTTTAAACTGACTTAGAGTGTAAATCTGCTCTATGAGTGTATGATAACCAGACCCAAAACGTCTTCCCAAAATATCCAATTTTGTTAAGTGCTATTTGGATGAAAAATGTATGGCAAACTGCACCCTCAAATTTGCTTCCTGCACCCGCATTAATTTTTCATAATTCTACAAATATCTTAATTAGAATATTGAAAAGGAAAAATTAGGATGTGGTTTTGTGAAATTAAGAAAACCATACATTAAAATTAGGTTGTGGTTTCGTCACCATTGATAGCTCCTCCACTGTCACCGAGCACCAATCTTCGACACCTTCACAAAACCTTACAACTTAATTTCTCCCTTTTAATATTCTTGCCAGGTCATTTGTGGAATTAAGAAAAAATTATGGAATGCAGGAAGCAAATGTGGGGTACAAGAAGCAATTGTCAAAATCTACTGTTATAGATTCTGAGATGGCCTGTGTATGGAGTATTTGGGCCTGGTCCACATGTAGAAAGGTAGTGAGGACAAATTCTTCCTCCACCCCCATACCCTCTTTCTGCACCCCCATATAATTTTTTTTATTCCACGACTGCCCTTCATGAAATTACATAAATACCCTCATTTTTTTTTGAAATTGTGAACTGGATGGAGGGTGCATCCGGTTCTCATTTTTTTAAAAAAATACAAACCGGACGATCTCATCCGATTCTCAACCCAGCAGATCGAAAAATCCTCAAATTCGCCGTCGACAGCCCCCCAAATTCCAAATCAACTACTCTAATCATCAATATCACCTACTAATTGCTAATAAACATCACAAATTGGTTACCTAATGCTTCTATGAATGTTTAATTGAAAGATTTTGAATAACGAACGGAAGATTTTTCGATCTGCTGGGTTGAGAACCGGATGAGGTCGTCCGGTTTGTATTTTTTAAAAAAATGAGAGCCGGATGCACCCCCCATCCGGTTCACAATTTCAAAAAACTGTAAACCGGATGGCCTGGTCATCCGATTGTCTATTTTGACAACCGGATGACCAGGCCATCCGGTTTACAGTTTTTTGAAATTGTGAACCGGATGGGGGTTGCATCCGGTTCTCATTTTCAAAAAATGTAAACCGGATGGCTTGGTCATCCGGTTGGGAAGGGGATGGGTTTTATTAAGATAGGGGGATATTTATGTAATTTCATGAAGGGCAACTATGGAATAAAAAAATTAAATGGGGGTGCAGGAAGAGGGTATGGGGGTGGAGGAAGAATTTGTCGGTAGTGAGAAGTGAAAAAAAAAATGGGCAATTTCTTCCTATACAATATATTTTATTAAAAAAAGAAAAAATTAGAGATAACAAAACAAAACTATTAATCCGAACTAAATGACTTTTAATTTTTTTAAAAAAATTGATGAAAAACATATTTTATTTTTTCATTAGGATAGCTTTGAATTAGATGAAAAAGTGAAAGTTATAAATCCTAACTACAAATCCATTATCGTACTATAACCAATAAGATATATAATAAAGCTATAATTTTTATTGACAATAACGCTTTATTCCTAATTAGCTTGATCTGCAGTTTTGAAAAGAGGCCATGTGTGCAAATTCATATTCTCTGAAAGTAATTACTATCCAAAGAGCATGAGTAAATATATACAATACATTAACTTACGTTAAAGACTTTCAGTAAATATAGGTTCAAATATATCCACCACAAGATAAGTTAATCGCGTTCCTTCAAAGGTAAGGGTAGAAGGAAGGAAAATGCACCTTCTAAGTTTACCCAAATGCTAACGCTCTATTTTTTCATCTCTTATTGCAGAAATTGGGTATACACGCAATTTAAAATGAAATTATAAATTGAAATTAAAATTAAAATTTAAGACCGATGAAATTATGCATAAACGCATAAAATAATAATCTGAAGTTAAAAAAAGCACTGAAAAAATAAAATGATGCGTAATTGTTAGCATAACAACACAAAGTTAAAAGAATCAAAGCGAAAGTCCAATTTGAAGTAAGAATGAAATGACAAAATGAAACCCTAGATTGAACCATGAAATTTATGAAACCAGATAACGAACTAAAGAATGAGACACAGATTAACAAACCAAGAGGATCACGTAGATGAGAAATGAACCTGGTATAGATCACTGGAAAGAGATAACGTTGTGAGCAAGAAAAAACGCAAAGGAATAGTTTGAGAAAAATTAATTTCAAATTCTCAGTATTTTAATTACTTAAAATACCTATAAAAAAATTCAAAACATTTAAAATATATGTATAACTTTATGACATTTTAAATTCATAATAAAATTACCCCGTTAAATTTTCCTTATTTAAAGAAAAAATAAACAAAAATAAATTTACATTTTTTCCATAAAAATAAAAAATAAAATATATTTTAGAAATAACTGAATTAGGAAAGATTCGTTGTACCTGAGGTTAAAATGAACGTTTGAAAGTACCTTCGAATATCACAAGGTGGTTGGGAAAAGGATGATGCTGTTGGGAAGGGTTAGACAGGCGAAGCAGAGTGTCGCACAAATTCGTCATCTGTGCCACAACCCTCAGAAACATCTTCAAGATCTCGAATTGCTCAAGTGCTTCAAATCCGAGATTCAGTTCGAGCTTTCTTCTAATCACTTTCAGGTTCTCTCACTCCTTCTTTTCCTTCCATGTCATGTGCTTTCATCATTTGTTCCTTCGTAATAAAACGCACATTTCACTTCAAAACACTCTATATCTTGAATCGCAACACACATGACAGTTAAAAAACAAAAGGGGGTCTTTTGAGTTACTCGTGCATTTCCATGGGTGCAGAATGCTCAAACTGGTTCCTTAGGGGACTTTGTGGTGGAATCGGACTCTCCCAGTTCCAAAGATGTGGTTTTTCGAAGAAAATTCGATTCTGGTGAGGAAGTTGCAATTTCTGCTATTCTGGGACCTCCTAACTACGAGAAAGACACTGTTTTTCCAAGGGATGTTTTTATGAAAGTGTGTGTAAAAAAACCAGCATTGAGCTCCATTTTGCAGTTTGACTGTGGAGTTCATGAAGAAACTGATAAGGGCTCTGATTTTGACATTTATAATGCTTATTATCTCAGATCACCTACATTTCTCAAGCCTTCCAATTACAGAGGCCCCTTATTCAGGTAAGCTGATACTAAACCTTGTTCCTTATAATTATAATATATGTTAAAACAATTTTGGTTTTCCTGTTTGAGTGGAAGTTGATTTGTATTGGGTTTACAATTTTGTGGCGGATACATTCAGTGTTGGTGATTTGCTTCAATGAACAAAGATAGGATTTATGCTATAGATTAGAGTAAATGACAAATTCAATCCCTAAAATCGTCATTTTAGTCCTTTTAGATTTAACAAAATGTCAAAAATCCACAGGAATTATAATTCGTTTCATCTGAGTCCCTAGATTTAACCAGTTCTGTCCTTTTTTATTCTTGAACATATTTTAATATTATCACTTAAGTCACATATGTTGTACTAATTGTAACTGACAAATTACAGCTTTGGGGAACCTTTTGAGAATTTGTTTTGTTCAAGAGACTAATGTAAGACAATGTTCAACAACTTCAGAGACAAAAGTGGCTATTTACTACATAGATTATAGCTGTAAATTTAACTCGGGCCTACACATTTAACGTGCTTGGTTTTGATCATTTGATGTACTCAAAATCTACCAAGATTACTTCAATCTCTCCCCTTTATTTGCACATTGCATACTGATGTTTCTTTTTCTAGTTCTTTTATGGTGCCAGTGTTATTGTCATAGAATAATTGTACTCTTATGATTTATGTTGTGTTTGGCTAATTGGTGTTAATCAGAGGTTTTGCACATTCGAATGCCAAGATGTAAAAGCATTCGGGTGTTAGATTGTCAATAAATTGAGAGCAATAAGTTTCCAAACATATCCTTTTATCTTTTGTGTATCTTGGCTTCATATGGCTTTAATGTTTAGATGGCATGCTGCAAGCCCTAGTCCTGTTGGATTAGATATTAGAAATACATTTTGACAGGGTTACTCATCTTGATTGTAGTTCTTACTGATGAATTTGAAGCAACTAAGCCAGACAAGTCTTCAACTACTTTTTTTAAGTAGCATTGCAGACAAAAAATTCATTTACCAAAATTTGTTAGATTTTCAACCTATTAAAGTTATTTTAACTGTTAATGTATGCTTTTTGGTTACTCATCTCTGAACTGCATAGGCTTGTAATTTGATATAACTAAGCCGGTGAGAATTTAAACTGTGTTTGTTAATATTAAACTTCTTTTCATGCTCTTTTGTTAAATTTGCTAGATTAGCAGAGATGCATTTCCTTGTTGCTTTTATGAATTCATCAAATCATCACCAGAAGCTGGTTTTCACAGTATCATCATTTCAAATTCTAGTAAATCATTCATAAATTACACGAGTCTTTGTACTAATACTTGTTCATTGTCTTGTCTATATCCATGTGAAGCACATTGGATAATGAGTTGCAACATGCACTCAAGGAATACCTGATAGTGAAGGGCATTGGCATAAGCCTGACCAACTTCCTTCTCCACTACCTACACAAAAGAGAGCAAGAGCAGTATGTGAACTGGTTGAAGAAAGGTGAAGCAGCATTTGCAGCAACAAAAGAGTCTTTGAGGCAATCTACAGAGGAGTTGCAATAATGTCAATTTTGGAACTTGTCCATTTTTACTGATATTTTAGTCAATGGTTTTGAGAGCTGGGAAAATAATAATGATTAGGTTGTCAGATAAGTAAACTGTTTTGTACCATATAGAATTATTTTTCTTACTTTTCTAAATGGTATGCACCTAACTTATCAAGTTAGATAAGATAACTTCTATACAAGTGCATAAATTGTTTTTTGGTTACAGGGTAAATTTAATTTATTTTATCTTTCTATTTGCTTCTATAAATGTTTATGCAAAATTGATCTAAATAGGGCCAAAATATAGTTCAGCAAATCTTAATGTTGATTTTTAATTTTTCCAGTTTCTGGGCCTATGCCATGCAGGCGTTCTTTGGGCCTTTTTTCTTCTCATACACCCAAAAGGTTCTACACTAAAACGTCTAGACGAGTTCTTCCTGCACCCTAATACATTCTTCTTGTACCCTAATAAAAAATTTAAATACCACAATTGTCCTTATACAAAAACCGGATGGCACCCCATCTGATTGTCATTTAAAAAAAATTGACAACCGGATGAGCATGTCATCCGGTTGTCATTTGAAGAAAAATGACAAACCGGATGACCTGCTCATCCGGTTGTTAATTTTTTTTCAAATGACAACCGGATGAGGGTGCCATCCGGTTCTCATTTCCAAATCAAAATGATAACCAGATGAAACGCATCCGGTTCTCATAGTCTAAATCGAAAACAGATTAATTTTTCAATTTGGACTATGAGAACCGGATGGGTTTTATTCGGTTATCATTTTGATTTTGAAATGAGAACCGGATGATACCCTCATCCGGTTGTCATTTTGAAAAAAAATTAACAACCGGATGAGGGTGCCATCCGATTCTCATATAAGGGCAATTGTGGTATTTAAATGTTTTATTAGGATGCAAGAAAAATGTATTAGGGTGCAGGAAGAACTCGTCAAACGTCTATATTGTACAATTGTTTGAAGACAGTTACTTCCTGCACCCCCAGTTTTGAATCTGTACCCCCATAATTGATTGAAATGGCTTAATTGCCCATTCGGCCTCTCTTTATTGCATCCCATTACTAGTCTCGTTGTCCTTACACCATCAACACCGTAGAAGAAGAAAAGGAGAATGTTGAAAAAAAAAATTTGTTTCCTTTCTGAAATATATTTTAAAAAACACAATTTAGGAGGTATTATGTACTAAGAAAATGTATTTATAAATTCTGTGTGTCTTTCAGAAAAAAATTTCAGAACAAATAAAAGTCATTTAAAAATTATGAGGGTGCAGGTTCAAATTGAGGGGTGGAGCAAGCAATTTCCTTCTTTAAAATTCAATTTTACACTATAATGCTCTCATTTTCAACTTTTCCTCATTATTCTACCATGACCATGACTGTATAAGAAATCTCATATTAAATGTTTCAGTGACAATTTTTATTTTTTTTTGGTTATATGGATTGGACTTAAATTATGTTTTCTATCTCATGAGAAGAACACCTAAATTGTGCTTCTTATGTTTTATCTTTTTTTTTTACTAATTTTATCTAACTATCATTAAGCTTATAACATATTATTTAAATTCAGGAAATTCAAGAAAATCGACCATAAAATATGTCTACTTTATGGGGTGGGTTGTGCACGAATTATTAGTATACATGAATTCCACCAAATGATATGATGAAGACTAGTAGCATAATAATTTTATTAGTGTATTTTTATTATGATAATATTTATTAAAAATTATAAAATAAAAAATAAGTTACGTAAGAATTATAAATTTGAATTCATAATACAAAATATGTTAAGGAGTATGAAAATTGTCTGGTTGCATTCAAAACTCATTGATGTTCTATGTTAATGGTGTGAAAGTACAATTAAAAAAATACCAGGCAAAAAAAATGTGTAGTCTCAATTATGTTATAAAGTCTAGGTTTGATTAAATCAGGGCAGAAAAAATAGAGTTAGATTTATTACGCGGATCCTTAAATAAATTTGATAATTGAATTTTAGGGGAACTAACTACAATTTTTTAAATAAAGATTTCCATTTGAATTGTGTGATGAAAAAACATATAGATATGGAGAAAAAAAAGTTAACTACACTATCATACACTACTTTACAATGAACACAAATATGCACATGTCTAAGTTTTGCTTTTAAAGTTGAGATATATATATATATATATTAGAAAAGATGGTCTCTCTTAAGTATATTTGACTTTTGATGTTCGATTTTTATGTAAATTTCTCTTTATTACTTTTTAGAAAATAAAATATACGTTAATTTGCAAAAATTATGATTTAACTTATACATAAATTAGTTTTATTTATAGATTAACTTATTTAACTTTTTTTTATCTCATAAAAGTATTTATGAAAATAATTATGTAAATAAACCCCTTATTCTCTTAAATTAAAAAGATTTTAGAAACATACACCACATCATACAAGAAGAACGATGGTTCGACGTTCATGCAAAAAGTTAACTAGTATTGATAGTTTTTCCAGTTTGAAGTATTTTCTGGAAAGGTCAGACACTACTTTCAAAAATATTATGATATATTAAAAAAAATTCTTAAGTATTCTAAACATTCTGTTGTTTAATATATGCTTTTACTTAAAATGTTTAATAATTTTTTAAATTAGATGTTTAATAAATTAAATATTTTTGTTTGAAATTTTAATTAAAATATTTATTTATGTTTATTTTAGTTTAAGTTTCTGAGATATGGTTAAATTTTTATTTTGATCCTTTAATTTTTAACCATCTATATATTTTACATTTTATCATAATTTATAATGTTGATATAAGTAATTGAAGGGACTTAATACTTATTACTATTTAACACATGGAACTCTTGATTATATGTTCAAGAGACAAGGTTATCCTAACATGTTGATAAAACATTGAAAGATAGACCATAATTATATTATTAATGTCCAGATTGGAATGTTCCAGCACTTGCAGTACCATACTCCATTGCTGGTTTTGTTGTATCCTAGAAAGTATGAAGGTTGTGTGGCTTGTGGTGGGAAAGATGACTCTTGATGCCACTCAAGGGTTATTGAATGAATGCTCAAACAAAAACAAAAACTCTATGAAGTGAATGAATGTTGTTTCTAGAAGATAAAGGAGACTCTGCTTAGTTTGTTGTGGTCATGAACAATTTCTTGGTAGAGTTTCAAGTAAATTTTTTTCTTTTTTTTTTATTGCTATTTTGTGTGGTTAATGGTGCTTTTAGTATGCAATATTCGACTGGACAGGAGAAAAAGTTAAGGAAATTATCAATATATAATATATAATGACTATATTTTCATTTTGTATATGTATTTTTGCATTTATTTTGTTCTTAACTTTTTATGTTTAATGTTATGAAAATCAAAATTATTATTATATTATGTGTATAATAATAAAGAAAAAAAAATAGTAAAGATAAATTATTCATCCTGTATAACTATTTCATAATGCAATTTGTTTCTTTATCTCTCTTCTATGTAAAATTGTTATCTATATTACTTCTATAATAATATTTTAAAAATATTATAAATTACCCATAAATATTTAAAATAATAATACATATATTTTTATTTAAATAAATGTATAAAATAAAATTGATTAAATATTAAATTTTTACTAGTATTATTACGTTGTATTTGTGCTAATAATTTATAATAATAATAATAATAATTAAACATATTTTGATTGGTAAAAAAATATTATTAAAATATTAATATTTGTTCTGAAATAAAATAGTAATATATTAGTTTTACAAAAAAAATTAATTTGTTGTCGCATTAAATAATTTAATAAGAACAATATAGTTTTAATTTAAGTCAGAAAAGTTAATTTTTCAACATTTTTAAAGAATTACTTTTGTAAAAAATTTGGCTAAAGTTTATTACGAAAAAAACTTAATTTTATTATAGTATTACTTTTTAAGTAGCCAACCAAATATTAGAAACGTATTTCAAATCGAAGCTTAGCCAATAATATGCAGCTCGAACTTTGTAATGAAAATGTAATATTATTATTTTTTATTATTCATATATAATTATACAATTAGCATTAACTTGTCGCATGTTTCATTAATTATTTTGATAACTTAGTATAATTTAATATGATAATTTTGTGTAAAAATCTTAAATTATCTAAAATATATTCATGAAGGTGGGATTTCTTTTTGTTAGGTGTGTTTAGAGTTTAGATTGGGATTTCATTTTGCACCTACATAATTTTTCTATATTCTTATAAATATAAAATTTTTCATTTTAATCATTTGATTTACGTAAAAATGATTTTTAAATTATGTAATCTAAAAATATTATTAATTTTTAGAAGGTTAAATTTGACATGAAATAGAAATGTGATAATTTTTAGAAGGTTAAATTTGTGATAATTTCTTAACTTTTGGATCGTGTAATAGAAATGTCTACAAAATTACATAATTCAATAAAATTTTTTATTAAAAAAAATTTCAAATTAAATAATTTATAAATATCTTCTAAATTATATAATTTAAAACACTTTCTTTTTCTTAAATCTATTTATAATACAATATATAAAAAAAAGATGACATGACAATTAAAATAAAATAAAATAACGACAAAGAGACAGGAATGACAATAAAAGATGGCGAGAGGAAAGAGTGGCAACAACATGGTAGCTGTTTGATGTTTTAATCACCCCATAAGTACACATGAAAACTAGGGGGTGTAGAAAGAAATGCCCATTTGTGATATTTAACAATTTTTAACTAATAACCGAAATTTGGTTTGTGGTTGGCCAAACGTATGGCCCTTCAACTCGTTTCGTGTCATCAGTCTAATAATGATTTAAAGACTATGGGAAATTTGATTACATATAACTTAATTGACTTTAAAGTTTTCTTCATTATTTATGGAAGCCTCCTAATGATTAATATATTTTTACCTTTATAAAATCCAGTTGTTTAACATGTTTGTTAGAGCCATTCTAATTCTCACCATATAATTATAATGAAATACTCTTTTCTTTTCTAAAAGTCTTGTAAATTTTTATAAGATTTAGAAGGACTCGTTTGGTGACATATATTTAGGACAGTGATTTTATTAAGAATCGACATTGTTATTATATGACAGTTACAAAACAATCGTAGTTATATGTTTAATATTAATTATAAAAATACTATTAGTGGTATAGTATGGTTGAATATTGTTTTTATATTGATGTATGATGTACAAAAGAAATAATATAACACGTCTAGTTATCTAATCTAAAAGATATATCTACAATCATTAGACAGTATTATAAAATAAAATAATATTGCTTTTCAAAACAATTCTAAACAAATACAAGAAGAAATTTGATAAGTTAGAGAGAATTTTAAAAGATATCTAACATAAATTTAAATTTTCATTCAAAAACAAGTCATAAATATCATATTTCATTTCTTATAAATACTTTATTCAATATCACTCATACGAGACATTTACTAATATATATATATATATATATATATATAATATAATATAAAATGTATTATTTCTCTATGAATATAAGAATTAAGTCTTTTCATACCATAAAATGGGAGACTTAATCTTATGAACTAAACTAGATAAATTTTATTTATATGATTTCAATATATTGATAGAGTCCTTGTATCTTCTTTTAAACAAATCTTTAATTTAATGCATATCTTAAACAATCTCAACACCGTATTTCCTTTCCTCAAGATGTTATGTCTCAATCACACTTCCAAATGGTTCATAATTCATTCAAAACTTCAATATATCATACAATCATATAGAAATTTAACTTTTAAACATACTATAATATTTCACCATTACAATTTACATGTGCAGAACACATATTCTTGCCTAGTGAGTCTCATGCTCGACGAGCAACCAAACCACTAGGATCAACTTTGTCCAGCAAGAGTGGCTCACTCAATGAACAATGCTTTCGGATGTTTAATTCTCTGAATTTCGCTCAACGAGAACATTGCTTATCCAGTGACTAAACCATCAAGACTAAATTCGTCCAATGATAGTAGCTTGCCTAACGACTAAATCATTAGCACTAAATTTGTTCAGCGAGAGTAGCTCATCCAACGAGCATATGACTTACCCAGCAAGTATATGACTCATCTGTCAAGTCTGCATAATCTATAGAATTTTGAAAATGGTATAAGTGATTCAAGAGGCTTTTTCATATATTTTCTTACTTGTTTTCAAACTATCCTTGTCAACTTGAGCCACTTAGTCCTACTCGGAGTACTAGCATAACTCAAGTATTCATACACGCAATTCATAACTCAAGTATTCATATACGCAATTCAAACAATTCAAGCCAACCAAATTTTACATAAAATAGTTAAAGATCATAGAATCATACACCAATCATTAACACTACATTCTTCAATTTATCTAATTCATTTTCAACAGACTCGATAAATACATCAAATATACTCCAGTGACATCAAACATCCAACCATTTCATATCACCTATAGGTTCAAACACACATCTATTTCACTCAAAGGTTCAATCCCTATAAGAAATTCCAAAAAGTGATAAAATTACTCTCACAATTAGATCTTATAACTAAAGTAATATAGAGACTCAAGTTTAGCTTTCCTTACTTAATTGAACGACTAAGTATAAAAAATGAGTTTTGATTTCCAAAAGACGCAAAGATAACCTAACTTGAAGAATACAATTCTCTGATAAATGATCTAAACACATCATTAAAATCCTAAACTAATAAATACTAATCCTAAAACCAAAGACAAGGTTACCTAGATAAACATAAAAACTCAAAACTAGCTCAAAGAGAAAAATAACAAAATTAAACTTACTTTAGTAAAAAAACTAATCGGACAACTTTATTTTATTACCACAAGTTTAAAAATGATATTTGATTGTCAATCTAACTAAGAATAAAGTGAGGTCATTAAAAAGAAAACAGAAAAAAAAGTAAAATTATATTTAAAAAGATAATAATTATTTTAAACTAAAATATAAATATAATTTTTTTATTTAGATAAACTTTTTATTTTAATAATAAAATATTTAAGTTTCATTCTAATCCTGTAATTTCTACACTAACTCAATTTTCTGTATCCTTAAATAAAATAATTCTATAGAAAAATGTTTCTTTTCCATTTAAGAAATAGTATGGATGGTTTATCCACTTGTCACAATTGATTAATAATGAATCAAGCCAACTATGAGATTCATTAACTAATCACATTAAAGAGGGTGAAGCGTTGCAACAGGGTAAATGAAAAGGCAAAACAAAGAAGTAATGGAACCAATGAACCAAAAATGCGTTTCTTTTAATGTGAGGAGAAAAAGAATATAGTGTTAGACATTTCTCGGATTCTGGTCAAAGATGAAATAACATGATAAATGCCGAATGGTACAACCTGGTGATTCATGCTGAAAATTATTGTAGTCTCTAGATTTTTCTGTGGAAAAAAGAGACACAGTTATTATAGTGAAAAATTATGGTGTTCCTTTGGTTTTAATATGCTTACATACGGCAATGTGGTTGGTTGAGATCTTGAAAATATCTTCTTTGCTCATATTAATATCTTTAAAATCATTGAAATCAGACGGTTGATTAATCAATTAAGACATTAATTTAAAATTTAATGATTCAATCATAATTAGAACATGACTAAATCGACTTCAATATACTAGTAATAATTAAATAATACTAGAAATGAATATCATAATTTTAAAACATTAGAGACTAAAAAATATATTACTTATAGATTTTTAACATTTAATGTACATATAAAGTTTAAATCAAATATGTAGCAACAAACAAAACTTTTATTTTCCAATCTAATTATTATTATTCATTTTTTTGACTCTTTTTTCAAATCAGTTTATTTTTTCAAGACTTATTTTATAGTCTATTTGAATTGGAGACCAGAGCAATTGACCAAAATATTTGTACTATATTCTGTTTTTCTAAATACACGTTCAAACTCTGAACAGATTCTAAATGAATTTACTTCCTTAACTTCGTTCACCTGTGGCTGCTCTTTACGACAAAATGGAAAAAAATCTTAAGACATTAATACACGTATTAAAATAATTGATCTTATTGTAAGATTTTATCTTAAAACTTTAACGATATTTTAATTATACAATAAATCATAATATAAAAGATAAAATAAAAAAAATTAAAATATTGAAAACAATATCTTAAATTAGATAAAATATTATATAGTGTGGTACAATTCCAAACTAATAGTATATGAAAAGATTG
>Ga0209489_107029_pt1 | contig 17328 bp, 8 predicted proteins | sample SiratrowhiteBW_FD_187527 | JGI IMG/M metagenome (GOLD analysis project Ga0209489, IMG submission 187527) | Root nodule microbial communities of legume samples collected from California, USA - Siratro white BW (SPAdes) (version 2) | ecosystem: Host-associated > Plants > Roots > Nodule | place: USA... | reverse complement strand
GGGGGGGTGAATTGAACACTTGAAAACTTTTCACAAATGTATCTTTTCAATATGAGGAATGAAGATTCTTTGAAGAAACTATTAAAGGTGATATAAAGAAGCAAACAACAAAGGTACAAAACAAATTCCAAAATAAAAACAATCACACAGAATCAATAAACTGAAGACAGATTTTAGTTATGGAAAACCAGTAGACTGTTAAGCAAGTTCTAGAAAAATATAGTGTGCAGTAAAACCAGTTCTTAAAGATTCATTCAAGAAATCAAAGAATTAGATCAAATCTAAGTTTATAATGAATTACATATTAAAGAACCTTTTATCAAACAAGACAACCCTTGTTTAATGTATGAAAACTGTTTTTAACAAGTAATTGTGGAAAATCAACTTTTCTGGAAAAACAGATTAATGAACAGTGAACACAGTGAATTGCGAAATTGCTGATTTACAGAAAATGAGTAATCTAGTTATTAATCAGATTCAAAAATTTCTAGAATAGACTATATTCAAACAAAATATATGTTTTCAAAAGTTACTTAAAATGATTTTAGAACGTTGAGGAATCTATTCAATTAACAAGTTTTAACAAATTCTGAAAAATCAAGAAAAACAGCAAAAACTATAAAGAAGTGAGCAAGAAACAGCAAGAACACATTGATTTATCCTGGTTCACCCTTCCTTAAGGGCTACGTCCAGTCCCTTACTCCACAGTAAGGATTTCCACTATAAAAGATCAAACTAGATCAGTTTACAACAATTCAGTCACTTGCAACCCGTAAGAATACACTGCTCCCAACAGCAAACCCTCTACTGAAACCTATAGCAGAATCTTATACAGACTCCGTTGTATATTCTAGAATACCCCTTACTGATCCCCTCAACAAGTTACAACCTGTACAGAACCTACTGTACAAATAGAATTACCACACCAGGTAACTCACACCAGAATAGAATCCAGTACAATGAAAGAATTATCACAAACTCAATAATACAAGCACTTCTATACAACATATTACAAAGGTAATGAAGAAATGGTATAGAAGGCTTAGTCTGCTGATCAGATCAGTGATGTATCAGTCCCAGTGAATTCAAAGCTCCAACAATATTCAAAAAACAGTTCTTGATGTAAGAGTTTGAATGATCTTGATCACTAGACAAGAAGGCACTTTTCTCTCTTTGAAAACTCAGTTGTTGCTCAGAAAAATGTTTAGAATCATTTTGTATCTGTTTTCAAAATCGCCCCAACAATTTATAGACAACTATCTTAAAATTCAATAGATTGTTTTGTCAAAACTCAAGTTCTGATTTTAATGATTTCTCAAATCCTTTGTTAAATCATAATACACTTATGGAGCTTATCCTTGATTAAGATTGCATGCATCACTGATTTGAACTCAAACTTGACACACAACACACAATCCTAAGTTCTAGACCAAGCTCTTCAAATCTTCAAGCAAACTCTATGCTATCCACATAGGATCACAAGGTCTTGAACTTCATCACATGGTTGGCTTCATCAAATCTTCATAGCAACTCACTGGTGCTAACAATTTGCAACCAAACCACTCTAAATACAAGACATACCAAAACAGAACGAAACCAACAATACTTCTACACAACAACGGATTATAAACATATGTAAATCAGTGTAGAAGACTTAGCTTTTGTGTAGAACCAAGATTGCACGAAAACCACTTAAAGCAAAGCTCCAAGATCCAAGTCTTTTTGTTGAAAATCGATGTAGAATGTATTTTCACAGTAAAGGCACGTTTTTCTCTCTTAGAATTTCTAAAAAGATTCAATCGAATGTCTTAGGTTCAATAGAAAATACGCGTAGCCCTTATATAAGAAAACTAGTTTTTAAATCTGTCAAAAACTCAATCGATTGATTTAAACATTCAACCGATTGATTTTTCTATAACGTAGAAAAAATCCAGTAAATTGATTTCTTAAAAACAGTTAACTAATTTTACTCTTAAAATGTGTTTTTCAAAATATATTAACCTCATTTTAGGTTCAATTATTCATTTGTCAAATAGATTGTATTTATGAAGCTTTCCTTGAGTGATATATCATGCAACTCATGGTTTTGAACCAAAACCTGCTCTCACACACACAACCTAAGTTCTAGACAAAAACTCCCATCAAGGTCCATGATGACTTCAAGCAATCCACTTAGCAAGTTTTGATTCATGTTGACTTCATCAAATCACCTAGCAAGCCTCGGTGCTAACAATCTCCCCCAATTTGATGAAGGCAATCAAGTGTGTGTTGAGTTACACGAAACCTTACCTGCATAAACTGCATTAGTAGATTTCTGCACTAATTGAAATCTAAAAACAGTTGATTAAAAAAAGTGTAAGCACAACAGGTTCAGAGAACAAATAAGTTGATTGAACTTGAAAAACAACTTATTGTTTTGCTGCATTTTTCAAACCAGTTTAAACCGGCAGCTTGTAATTGTACCCCCATAGTTCGATACTCCTTCAAAGTATAAAAATAGTATTAAACACAACCAAATTTCATTAATCATAACTGATTTCAAAGTACATAACATATTACAAGCCAAACTTCATGATTAAAACTAACTACAACTCAAAGCCAGAAATTAACGAAGCAAGCTGGATAAAGAAGCATTAACACAGCAGTAACAGAGAAAATACAACATAAAGAGAAAAAGATAGAATGACAACACACACAACAATAATAAGAAGCACACCCTAATGCAACACAAAAACACACATATTTCTCCCCCACTGAATTCATCAAATGGAAGGGAAGGCACCAACTATGATATACATGAAAACAGCCTAGTCGTTTGGTTCATAAAACATTTGACCAATCTTATATTGAACATCTTCAACAAGATCCTCAATGTTCTGAAAGCGTGTCTCGCAAAATTGATTGTGGCTCATCTGCTGTTGTCCAATCACCATTTGTTCAAACCTTGAGAATGGTCTTTCACTTTCTACTAGGGGAATGCCAGACATGTACACAAATTGTGCAAGATCAAATCGTTCTTCAGCAATAGCAGCAGTAGTAGCACTAGTTCCAGCTCTATCACCATCTTGATATTGTTCTTGTTCAACCCCTTATCCATCTGCTTTGCATACCTAGTAATCATCATTAAACTTATTCAAACCAATCTTGTTCAAGGTTGCAACGATGATTTAATTGTGAGCCTTTACAGCCTCCACAACTTCTCCTTCAACATCAACTTCAAAATACTCAATGAAGTTAGAAATAAGGACCACATAGGGTATACGATACTTAGGCTTCTTCTCAATCTTAAAAATATGTTTCTTTATCACATTGATCCAGTTGACTTTGATCTTATTCAACAAATGAATCTTGATGTATTCCTAGACACAAGCTTTCGCCTGATATTTCAATTTAGTTCATAATTATGAAAGATATTTTCCAATACCCTAAGAATTAATTGTTAAGTCACGAATCAACATGAAAGCAATAACCGAAAAATTAAAATACTAATTTATTAAAAGAAAATACATAAATATGAAAAATAGAATAATCACATGAGAGTTCAAAATGGTTTAACCTAACCCCCAACAACAGAGAATTTAGCTCCTTATAGACATGAGAATACTAAACCTTACAAAAGAACAGTGGAATAAGAAGAAAAATTCATAGGAAATTCTAAGAATATCTTCCAAGAGTGATTTTCAATCTCCAATAGTAAAAAATAAAACCCTAAATTTGATACTCGCGCCTAATACTAGGCACAATGAGATTTTATTACAAGTTCAAGCTCTAAATCCCATCCTGGGTGGGGCTCAGTTCATCTGCGTCGGGCACATTTTTGCATCTTTGCTCTCGACTTGTCTGTAGTCGGGCTTAGGTTCGCTGGTTCAGGTTTGGCTTCTTTTGTCCAAATTTTGCTCCTTTCTCTCCTTCCTTCAAGACTTCAATCCTTCTTATTCTCATCCAACATTTTCCTACTCAAATTCACTCAAAATAGTTTGAATTAGAAATCAAATTATTTTTGTAACTCTCATAATCAATTATTAATAAAAACCAAATAAAATTGTGAATTAAGAAAATTGTAAGTGTGGAGAGAGTTGATTGTGTCAAAAAATGGTCCAATAATATCATATAAAGAAACTCTATCACCCTTCCACTAGGATCACAGCGAACCTCCTTAGTAGACAGGTCGTGGTTGGAACTAGTAGAAGTGGAATGGTCACCAACGTCACCTAGTAGTTGCATTGAGGGACCAACAATGGTATGGACAAAGGAAGCAAGAGTGGGCTAAACTATGGGAGTATAGGTACGAGCACTAGTGGGTTGCATAAAGGGAGGAGAGGTAGACTGCATAAAGGAAACAAGGGTGGGCTCGAGTGGTAAACTCCAACTCAGATAAAGTGGTGCATTCGAAGTGTGGTAGACAATCAAAGTAGAGAATGAAGGGCCTAGTGGACCATAACTATGATACATTAGTGCAACCCATGTGTGGTGGATTGTACCAGCATAAGACAAAGGTTATGATGGAAGAACGGAAGGATGTGGTAGTGGATCAGTGGCAAGATAAGGTGATCATGGATTATATGTGTGGTGGGATGATAAAGTGGATGGGGTGTAAGAAAATAAAAAACACTAGTGGTTGGAGGAGGTGGAGGAAAACGGGCTGGAGGAGGTGGTGGAGGAAGATGGGATCGAGAAAGACACGGTGGAGGAATGTGAAAAAGCATGCAAACTCCCACCATCGAACCTTGCTGATAGACTGAAATAAGAGATATTTATCGGGTCTATTGCAAGTTAACCATACATAGATGTGGAAACTCCACACCAAGGCTCGCCATATCTAATGATAGAATTATCTCTGTCTCTAGTCCTAACCATTTTTTCTAAAGCAATTATTAATGTAAAATTAGTCTAATCATATAACTTAGTACTTAAAAAGTAATATATGTTAGTCATCATTATTATTAATGTCTGAATCTTTTTCGTGTTAGTATTGTTGCTAACTTTGCATTTAATGAAGCCAACCTAAGCCAAGAATGAAGGAGACTTGAAGATGTCTTAATCTTAGTGTGTGTGTGTGTGTGTGATTTCAAAATAGAAAAACTAGAAGTGAACTTAACTTGTTTTGATAAAATTGTTTCATCAAAGTCTTCAAACAAGTTATTTTTCAAATATAGTTAGTTAAAAAATCCTTTTAGCAGAAAATCAATCGATGTAAAATCTGTCTTCAATGGATTATTTTTATAATAGTATAACTGATTTTAAATTGTTTTGAAAACTTACATAATTGCTTTCGAAAAATCATACTTTATATACAAAAGAGAACATTGAAAACATAATTACAAACTACAGAAAGCTTTGAGAGAGAAAAATCGTGTGCAATAAGTGATTTGCAAAAGTGCTTTGATTCAAGAAGAACCAAGAAAGTTTTTTTTGAATTTCATCCTTGATTGAAGATTGTACTATGCTGGTTTTACACCACAGGGAAGTCACTACATGTAAAATAAGGTTTAGATCGAGTTCAAGAGTGGGGGTGAATTGAACTTTGAAAACTTTTCGCAAATCTGATTTATTCTTCAAGTAGAGAATGAAAATTCTTTATTCAATCGATTGACTATGTAAATCTGAACTGTCAGTTAAACAATCGATTGTGCACAGAGGAATATATCAGAGTTAAACCCAAAATTTAGTTAAACCCAGAAAATAGTTTGCAGTGTGAAAATGTTTTAACCCAGATTTAAGATGTTTAAACACAATCCAGCAGATTAAACACAATCCAGAATCACAGTTTATTATGCAAACAGATGTTCAGAGTATGAATAACAGTATGAACATATTTTAATCTAGTTAATTTTAAAGATGGCAGCAGTGAATAAAAGCAATCAAGAAGAGTATGGAGAAGAGCAAGAACACAAAATTTTTATACTGGTTCACCCTTCCTCAAGGGCTACGTCCAGTCCTTTGCAAACTAGCAAAGATTTCCACTAAAACAGATCACAAGATCAGTTTACAACCCTTGCTCCCAGCAAGTTAGAAACTGCTCCTAGCAGTAAACCCACACCTCACTGAACCCCTCAGCTTGTGTGTAACCAGTGCAGAAACCCACTACACCACAACACTTGTAGTCCACAAGCAACACTGCTCCCAGCAGCACTCACCCTCTACTGAACCCTTCAGCAGATGCGAGACCAGTGCAGAACCCACTGCTCCAACTCAATTACAAACCCAGTAATTGAAAACAGCAAACAGATTGCAAATCAACAGGATCAGAAAGGATTACAGAATGCTTCTACACAAAACAGATTACACAGAATGAAGATCAGGTGTAGAATACTTACCTTTGGTCCAGAACCAAAGTAGCAAGAACCTCACTTTAAGGATGCTTCAAAGATTCACGTTCTTGGAGGTTTCTTGATTTGAAAAGCTTTGCAAGAATGATGATCGCACAAAAGGGGCAATATCTCTCTTATAAAAACTCAAGGAATGCTTTTCGAAAGTATTTGTTTTGATAATCTGAAAGTGATGATTCTCATTCCTTTAAATACCCAAAATCAGTTTTAAAAACTACTTAGCTGTCAAAATTCAATTAATTGAACAAACCATTCAATCGATTGAATTTGACCGTTAGTTTGACCCAGTCAAAGTTTTCAGTTGTAATCTTTTTAGCACCTCAGAAGTGATGATCCATGCCACAAGTGATTAAGGACTAAGCCAATCACCAACACACAAACCCAACTAAGGACCAAGACCTAAACACTCAACTATCTTCATGTTGGCACAAAGTCTTCACTTGAATAATTCTGGTCCAGGTTGGTTCCAATAGATTCTTCATGAGGCAGTCTTCATTAGCTTCATATGCTAAGCCTTGGTGCTCAAAATATTGACTTCATCAAATCACGTGCTTAGCCTTGGTGTTAACACTGCAATCTGTTTTTGTCTATTGTTCTTCATCTTGTAATTGTGGTGCTTGATTTATTCTTTAATTTAGCATTTTATAAAGGAGTTTTGTACTACAAGTGTATAGGGTTTATACTTATAATGGTGCAATAGGGTTCTGCATTATGTTCGTGTATTCTTGCAAGGTGCAAGATTGTGTGAGTTCTTTACTGCAATTTCTTTGCTAGTTGGCAAAGAGACTAGAAGTAACTCAATTGTTTCTCATTGTTGCTGATTTTTTGAAAAATTGTAATTGATTATTTTACTGAACTAATTAATTATTTTTTTCTCATAAAAATCAAAGACTATTTCAGTCGATTGTGATTGCATCCTATTGTTGATTGCTTGACTTTATAACATCAATTGATTGTCATTGTAATTCAACAAATTGAAATTTTCAAACAATAATTTCAAGATTTCAAATTCACTATTTTTCACTTACAATTGATTATTGTGACTAGGTGAACTTCTGACAAGAATAATTCAATTAATTGCTTGTTGGATTAAATTAATTGCTTTTGTATTCAACTGTACTAAAAATGATTTTAATTGATTATTTTAGTTTTTCAATTGATTAATTTTGTTCTATTCAATTTACATATTCCACCGTAAATTATTTTAATTAAAGAAATTTTTTCTTTCTTTTAATTCTTTATTAGTTTGCGAAAATATTTCAAAGTTCAATTCACCCCCTCTTGAACTCAGCCTAAAACTCTTTTCACTTCGTTGTTGTTTTCATTTTGTTCATCATCTTTATCTGAAAGGTTGGTATCTTCAGCACTCTCATCAATAACTAATTCAATAAGATCATCATCAAGTACTTCAACAATGGAGGTGTTAGCTAAACCTTCTAACTATTAAATTATTCAAACTGGTAAGACATTAGACGTCTCATTAGTTTGATATGGCAATTCATCCTCTATGTTATCAACTTAAACATGCCCTCAGAATTTTGTTTTGATTTCCATGCACCACCAGCAATGGTTCCTACATGTGTTTGGGTAACTGACAAAATAAGCTTATTTTTCCTTTTGTGGAATGATGAATGGATCATAGAGAACATAACTTCCATTGAACTTGATTTCAACAATATTATACTACGAATGAAATCTAATCCTAACATTCATTGTAAAATCAAACCATTCATAATAAAAAAGAGGTATCTTCTTAGTCAGCACAATATACTCCAATTCATAAATGTGATGAATTATGCCATAAAATTCGTCTTATCCTTCGTTTGTGACAAATTTTACATACAAGCCACTATTGTTGTTTTCTTTTACCATTAGTCCATGTATTTGTATGAAACTTATAGCCATTAACAAAGTACATATTCCATAATGTCACCTTTGAATTAGGTCTCCAACCTAGCACCTTTGGGTCGATTATCCCATTCCTTTCATCATGAACCAATGTTATAGTCATGGGGGAAGATTATATTTTTAGATAATAATAAAATAAAACTAGTCATGGTCATAATTACAGTTACATAACAGTTGAACCATTCAGGAAAATTGTTATGTATAAATGTTGAAGCCTCTTCGACATTGATCGAGTAAAGTTGCAAAAACAATCTTGAACAAGACATTACAACAGTCTGAAAAGTACATAGCCTATCATAATTGAGTTGAAATTAAGGATAATTAAACTTAGTCAAGTATTGTTTTACCTCGTTGTAGTTAATGAGGATATGAACAAGGACAAAATGAAATTCTTTATCAGTCAGTCAATAATCTTTGCTCGAACCACTTGGGCATCCTCATTTGTTCAAAACTGACAATGTTTACTGGACTTCCTCATTTGAATCTGGTTAAGGGTCATTTCTCAAAGTTGTATCATCCAATAAGCTAACACTTTTGAAATAATGAGAGCAGAAATATGTTGTCTCTTGATGTAGGTAAAATGTGCATATTGATCATTCTATGTGTGCCAAATGACCTATTGATCGCTTTGCATCTCTCATCAACCTTCATCAGACACAAAATTATCAAACTTTGTTTAATGACTAACATTGAAATTAATAAGAGAGTGGTTAACTTTCAAAAGGCTACATCCATCAGTATTGAGTAGGACCATCAGGGATTGCTTCCATGAAGATGAATGACAAGGTGTTCCATTGAATCAAAAAAAGATGGCAGGAATATTCTTTCCAACTTTCATAGGATGATCTATATATTTTCTTCCATTATAACCACATCATCCATCCTCAATGTATTGGAACATAGGTCTTCAAAAAAATTGACTTAATTCAGTAAGGGCACTCCACACAAATTTTGGCAATGACCAAAAAGTAATTGGGAGTAAGCACTCCATGAAAACGTGACAGTCATGACTTTTCATGTCATGCATACTTCCTTTATCAAGATGTGAACACCTTGTAATATTAGAGGCATGATCATTTGACATCTTAAACTCGATGATCCATTTATAATTTAATTTGCCATCTTTCAGTGAGAATGTGTAGTTGGCCTTTGACTTTGCTAACTTTTCATTTTGTAACTGAACCAACTCTAAGTATCTCAGTAAGGGCACTTCACACAAATTTTGGCAATGACCAAAAAGAAATTGGGAGTAAACACTCCATGAAACGTGGCAGTCATGATTTTTCATGTCATGCATACTTCCTTTATCACAATGTGAACACCTTGCAATATTAGAGGCATGATCATTTGACATCTTAAACTCGATGGTCCATTTATAAATTAATTTGCCATCTTTCAGTGAGAATGTGTAGTTGGCCTTTGACTTTGCTTAATTTCCATTTTGTAACTAAACCAACTCCAAGTATCTCTAAACACACAATGTAGTGAGATTCATTAATATGGGAGATCCGAAAATATAGATTTTTTTGTCCAATTGTGAAATTGTCCATACCCAGATAAGTTTTCAAATAAACCATCAGTCACTTTTGGAAAGTCATGGAGAAACACCCCAAAATTGGTTTCCATTCATGAAATAGGGTGGCCTATCCAATTCAGCTTTGTTTTTGAAAAATCTCCTTTGACTCTTCCTGAAAGGATGATTTCTTGGCAAGAATCATCGATGACAGTTAAACCAAGAACTTTTACCCCCATGCCTTTATGTGAATGATTTTGTGTCCTCCATACAATGAGGACAAGCTAGTTTGCATTTAGTTCCCTACCTAGACAACATCTCATACGTTGGAAAATCATTTATTGTTCACATCAAGCATGATCGAATGACAGTTTTCTTTGGTGATGTCATAAGTGAAGACACCCTCATACAATAGTAGTTGCAGGTCATCAATAAGTGAATGCAAGTACACATCTACTTTCTATGTTGTTTTTGTCATACTAGGTATGAGACAAGTTAGAAACTTGTACAAGTTGGTGATACACATTTTAGGGGGTAGGTTGTAAGGAGTAAGAAATATCGGCCAACAAGAATATGGGAATGTTGAAGCTTGGACATAAGGAGTGAAATCATCAAAACATAAACCAAATCTTACATGACGTGGATCAATTGCAAAATTGAGATATAGTTATCATAGTATTTCTAGCCTTTCCATCACTTGGATATCACAATAAACCATCACCCCTTTTGTTTTCATAATGTTCTCTCATTTGCCTTATGGATTCCATTGAGGCATATAGTCTTTATAATCTTGGTATAATTGGAAAATAGAACATTCTTTTCACTATCACTTTTTGTATCTTTTGTTTTGAACCTTTGGAGCCAAATACTTAAGAAGACCACAAAATTTGCACTCAATTGATTGAATATTATTATTATAATATACGTGAAACCATCCTGACAACAATCAATCTTCACAGACTTCAAGTCGAGAGTTAACACAACTTTTTTTGCCTCATAGCAGTTCTTCAGTATGTAATTTTCTCTTTGAGAAACATTAAGTAACAACTATATGTAATTATCTAAACATTTTCAGTCATTTTCCAATTGGTTCTAGCAACCAAAAGCCTAATGGTGATTGTGACTCGGTTGCTCCATCATAAATGGGTTCATTTCATAGATGCTAATATGTCGTAAAACTTTTGGCCTATGTGTTAGGGGATTCTCCTTCATGCGTACCTTCATTGTTGAAATTTTCGTAACAAATTCTTATGTCAGCTACCTGCATGTATGCATCGTACACCATTTCGATAACTGATCCAAACTAACCACCATAATCCATGTTATCATAACTAGTGGATGCATAACATAAGTTGTCATCTGTTGGCCGCTCTTCTCCATGATAAACCCATACATTATAGTTGGCTTAAAGCCCATATTGTAGCAAATGAGCCCTCACACTAGAAGGTTTAAGAATTTTTTGACAAATACATCTTAAGAGGGACACCTTATCCCTCCATCTTGTATATATGAAGCTTGGTCCATTACCTTTGAAACAAATTCATAAACTCCATCGACTAACTGTTGCTTTAATCTCATTGAAGAATCAAGAATATCACACACCCAATCTCGATCCATTATTCTGCATGTTCGTCATGAAATTATTAGTCAACATAGCAACACAATCTTTGAAGTTGCATAAAAATACTTAAAATGCACTTTGAACTTACAGAATTGCTTTTGTGTTCATATGTACTTAGGTACACATTCTCATATCATTGCAATCTTGAAAATGCATTTCGATTCATAAAGTACTTTTGAACTTGAAAGCATTAACTACTACCTATGCCAAATTATTATAATTTGAATGTCATCATTGATTATACAAAACTTAAGGTTCTCACAAAAGGGAACCTGAAAACCACCTAGGAGATTAGGTTTGTCAAGTCCAATACCCAATGTATTGAACCTCTAATTGTTCTTGTGTCTAACTAAATGAACAACAAAGTCTTGTTATTATTGGACTCTGTTATCCGGTTATGTCGTTAAACAAAAGGGAATCTCAATACACTTGACCTCTAACTGTGATTTTGTCTAAATAAATAAAAAAAAAAGTCCAATTATTATTGAAATATATTGTTTAATTATGTCGTTAAACAATAGGGAACCTCAATACTAACTAGGAGATGAGGTTTGTTAAGTCCAATGGACAACACATTGCTCCTCTAACTATGTTTATGTCTAACTAAATGGATAACATAATATAGTAACAAATTGCATTGTTTTATGACAACACAGTTGTATAACAAAATAAATAAGTAAAATTATTTCAATCTCACATTATGTGCAACGTTACAATTTTATTACTAAATATTAAATAAAACTAGTCAACAAAATTAGATTTAAAGATAAACATATAATTTTTAAAATTATTTTTTTCCATCATTATTGGATTCATTAAAAGGCCAATCTTACTCTTTTTATTGGCCTATTGGATTATTGGATTCATTTAAGACATAAAACCTATTTATGAATTGATTTTTGGATTATTGGATTCATTTAAAGTTGAAAACCTAATTTTAAAATGGTACCGAAGATTATTGCATTCATTTCAAGCCCAAATAGTATTCTAAAAATAATTATTGGATTGATTAAAAAATCAAGTTCTTCTCTTAAAACTAATTATTGGATTATTAGATTCAAATTTTAAGTCCAAAAGTTATTTTAAAAAAATTGGATTATTGGATTCAATTATTGTCCAAAACTTATAGGATTATTAGAATGATTAAAAAAGCATGTTGTACTCTTCAAAGAGTTTCTTCTTGTACTTCCATAACTTCTTCCTCCACCTCCATAGATTTTGGGATTTCCAAAGTACTCATTTTAAAAATACTACATTGTCCTTAATAAGAATAAAGTATAAGTTTTAAAAGGGTGAGAATGAAGGTAGTGTTACAATTTTTCTATAAGGTGTGGAGGTGATAACCGCTATGGTTGTATGGTTGTGGGAGTTGGTTATGGTGGTCAGTATTGTTAGTGGTGGGAGGTGTTGGAGGAAACCTTTTGTCAAAGGTAAATGAAGTGAATTTATTTTCTTATTTCAGATTCTATAATTGGAAAAATCACTTGATTGTAGAAATTGAAAGATATTTATGATTGAATTTAATCTTTTGGACAATGACATTAATACTAGACAATGATGATAGCTCTTCACGTGGCGATGACTTCTGCTATGGAGGTCAGCGACCGAAGGTGTGGTCTGTGACTGGATATGTGGAGTAAAAAGAAGATATGGAGGTGTAGAATTACATGAGGATAGTATTGAACATTTCACATTAGGTTAGTTTTGAAAATTCAAGAATTTACAGAAGTGCAATAAGAAGGTGTGAAGGTGGAGGAAAAGCCATCCTCTTAAAATTGTTTATAAGATTTATGAATTGAAATTTAAGCCCAAAACTTGCTTTTAAAATAATTTTTGGATTATTGGATTCATTTAAAACCCCAAACCTATTTTTAAAATGATTTTTCAACAATTGAATTCGCTTAAAGCACAAATCCTATTCTTAAAATGATTATTGAACTATTCGATTGATAAAAAAAAAAAAAAAAAACCATGTTGTTTCTTGAAATTGCTTATTCCATTAAAAGTTAAGCCCAAAACCTATTTTTAAAATAATTTTTGGATTATGGATGCATTTAAAATCCAAAAATGTATTTTTAAAATGATTTTTTAATCAAACTAGATATGATTATTATTTATTATGTTGACATGTTTTTATTGATAATATATCAACGACAATATTTTATTTATTTTTCTTAGAAATAGAGTCCTACTTAAGGTAAATTTAATATATGAATTTGATAATATTTATATTAAAGCTTGAAAATATTGCGTGAAATTTTAAATTTTAAATAAATTGTAAATCATATAAACAATTTTTTTTTATTACAAAAGTATTTCTTCCACCAACAAAAGAAATAAAGAATTTGATCCCTTCTCTCAAATAATTTTTGTGAAGACAGAGCATTGTACGAATGAAATCACCACTGTCTATAGGAAATTAGACGAATGGATACGAGTAAGTTTCCTCTATTATGAAAGATATTATCTTTACCTTGATAGGACATATTTAACTGTTGAGATAAGGACAATCTCTTAGGGAATAGAGATATTCTTCTACATTTAATACTATAGATAAGGTTGAATATGTGAAACTCATTATCTACTATTTACCATGGATACATAATATCTTAGTATTTATCTCTTTATTTCTAAACCAAAACTAAATTGAAGGATTGGTTGAATTACAACTATATAGTTACAAATACGTAATGACTACCCACGACTTCTCTAAATAGGAGTGATAGTTAAGCTACAAATCACATTAAAATATAATAAAAGGAGAATGAGAAAAATTTTAGCACCAATAGGTGTTGTATATGATTTGATGAAATCAACAAAAGAGTGAAGTCTACAATGGATCTTAGCTACAACATGAAGTGCCTGAGGACTTGAAGAGCTTGTGAGAGTATTGGTCCTAGACTAGCAGGGTGTGTGGTTGTGAGTTGTGTCTCTGATTTAAAATCATATAATTGCTTGATTGATTATTCAAAAGTAAGATCTAAAGATAAATTTGCTTAATAATATTTTTCAAAATATTTTAAGAGTAAAGCAAATCAATTTTTGTTAATCAAATTTAGACAGGTAATCAGTAAATTGTTTTCAGAATCTGAACCATATATATTTTCTGTTAAGTCACAGGATGTTGCCAATTGATTGAATGGTGACTCAATTGATTGAGGTCTTAACGGTCAAAAATAACAATTTTTTATATAAAGGGTCATGCACGTGTTTTTCATATAACAACAAGTACAAAAATCATATTGAGCAAAAATCCTTGAGAGAAAAATGCACGCAAACCTTGTGATCGATTGAGCAATTGATTTTCAACAAGAAAATTGATCTTGGATCTTTACTGCTAAATTGATCTACTGCAAACTGTGATATTAAATTAGAGCTAAGTGTTCCACTCTGTTCTTAATTCATTGTATAATTTGTTGAGTGGAATTATTGTATATTGTTTGTATTCTTGATACATTTCCAGTACTAGAACTGAAGGTTACAAGTTACAGAGGATTGTAATTATAACTGGTTATTTGCAGAGGTTTCTGTATTGGTTTAACACCTACTGTAGGGTTCACTAGGGTGTGGTTTCTACGGGGAGCAGTGTGTACTGCGAGGAGCAGTATTATATTTTGTAAAACTGATCTTGGTGATCTTTTAGTGGAAATCATTACTAGTTTGTAAAGGATTGGACGAAGCCCTTGAGGAAGGGTGAACAAGGATAAAATGTTATGTTCTTGATCTTTCTTTCTCTCTTCTTGAACGCATTTGAGTTTCTATTTTTGCTCTATCAACAAGTTGTTCTTCGCACTTATTGTTTGATAATTCAACTGATAATCTTTGTCTGTCTGAACTTGTTGTTTCATTTGGGTAATTGACTGATAGTGTTATTAATCGTATTAACCCATTAACTGGTTCCTATTAGCATTGTTGGTTAAAAGAACATTTTGAATAACAATCTTTCTTGAGATAAGTTGCAATTTCTTGGAGTGTTCATTATCTGATTGTTTCTGTGTTGTTCTATTATTCATCTTAACTAAGTAAATTGCTTCTGCTTGTTGTTCTGATAGTATTTTGATCAACTACAATAACTGTTTGTTTATGTGCACTGAACTGGATATCAAGATTCTGTGACTTCAATGAATTGTATTATATTATTTCAGTTTCTAATAAATATGTGTAATTGATTGAATTAGTTCTTTGACATATTGATTCTTGTTGTGTAGTTCTGAATTCAATTGATCAGTGAATTGATAAAGAATATTCATTTAATCTTTCATACTTTCCAGTATTTGCGAAAAGTTTTGAAAAGTTTTTAATAGTTCAATTCACCCCCCTCTTGAACTCAGCCTAAACCTATTTTCTACAAAAAAAACTTGTGAGAAAACACATATAAGGGAAACTCTATTTCATGCTCGCAAGGTAGGGAAACGAGATATGTATATTTATTGCATTTTGTTTTGTATTTCGGTGAGGTACCCCTAAATCCTCACAACTATAAAATTTAATGTTTTCCTGGATTCAATGAAATCTATTTTTTGATTTCACTCGAGTTTCTTCACAAAAGATTTCATTACTGGTTTTATAGCTCATATTTTGAAACTTGATTTCATATCAAATATATTTTGAGACTCTAAAACTTTACTGTAGAGTATCATTGATAATCTTTTACGTATGGTTATTATTTCCCTTATGACAGAAAAATGTCTCATATTCATGTTGAACCATTTTGGCATATCCGTCAGTGGAGGATTTGATTCCTTGGGGATTGAGATGAGTTGAAGTATTGATGTTGAGTTTGATATGCGCATATGCTCATTTATCCCCTAACTAGTCATTTCCGATTGTCATAGTTATTATTATCAATATCATTCTCAATGTTTATCTGCAGTTATTTGAAAAAAGTATAACTGAGAGAGTATAATAATATTGTAAATATAGATGATAGTCATAATGAGCATAACTTTCATCCAAATGTTTGGTGAATATTGATTCGTAAGTATTATTCCCAAAGTTGTTCAAATGAAGTAGGGAATGAATATTACAAATGATTTGGGTTAATGATATTATGATTTCAATGAAGATTTTTCTTTATCTAATTTTATTAAATATTGATGCAATATTTTTTTTCATGTGTGTGTATATATATATATATATATTTATATCATTTTTCTGTGTTTTTTTTTTATCTTGATCCAAGAATTGCATCTAAATAAATGAGGGGAGACTTGCTAATCCTTTAATGGATGGTGACTTAGCCTAATCTTCTAGAGAATCTGGTAGGACACATGTGAATGAATGGTATCCCAACCTAGCCTTCAAAAGGATCTAGTAAACTAGAGGGTTAGACGAACTCTAAAAGAATGGCTCAGCCTAACCAAACTGACCATATCCTAGAGTCAGTGGGGTTGCAGTCAGAACTAGAGGAGATAAGAAGAAACACGTTAAGAGTTCAACCTCTATCTTAATGTATCAGATGAAACTGTTATGTAAAACTTTTCACATCATTTGTATATAGTAGAATCATTGATTCAATTCAAAATAATTCATTTAAACTTATCAAAATGGTTCTCATTTACTTTTGCTTTATTAGACAAAACAAATCATTATATCAATAGTTAAATATAGCAGACACACAAACAGACAGACACATAACACACACAGACACACAGAGACATAGAGACACATACAAACACGCACACATACACACCTACACACGCGCACACACACACTCGCGCACACATGCACATGTACACAGCTAACGCACACAAAGTGATTTCAAAGACAAATAGAGCAAACTGAAGATGAGAACAAAAGAAGTTATTTATGAAAGTCAAGTAAATAAGAGAGAGCTACCACAACAAACGAGCGAGGTTATAGATAGCATAAAAGAGAAAGAGAAATGAAATAGGGAAAGATAGTCTCATTTAATTTAGGCATGTGTCGGCCAAGTTGAAGCTTAAAACATAAAATAT
>Ga0209489_107028_pt1 | contig 17329 bp, 9 predicted proteins | sample SiratrowhiteBW_FD_187527 | JGI IMG/M metagenome (GOLD analysis project Ga0209489, IMG submission 187527) | Root nodule microbial communities of legume samples collected from California, USA - Siratro white BW (SPAdes) (version 2) | ecosystem: Host-associated > Plants > Roots > Nodule | place: USA... | reverse complement strand
TATATATATATATATAGAAGTATAGATATATATATATAGAAGTATAGATGCTCATTAAAATAGTAGTATGGAGGGTTTAAATATTTTATACAAAATCTTAAAATTTTATCTTCTTGTTGTAACTCATATTTTACTCAGAGAAGAAAACATTCTTGATATAAAGAAAATCATCTCCCGTACTATAAATCGTAAATATAATATAATAAACATGTCAAATATAGACCATCGTCTCTTGAAAATTAATGTAATTTTTTGGGATATATAAAAACAGTTTAAGCCTTAGTTGTATAATTAATGTGACAGGATAACATTTTGTTCAGTGAATTAATTTTATTTATTTATTTCAGTAGCACCTCGGATACTGAACGTTTTCTTTTCTTTACATAGCTAAATTTACTCCAAATTGCTTTAAATTGACAGGATCAAATAAGGGTTGTTCAGCTTCTCACTTCCCGTGACAAAAAAAAGGTAATATTTTGTAACTTCATTAAGTTCAATATATTATAATTTCTTTTTAACTTTTCTAATCACTAGTTCTATTTTTCTGAATGAATAGAATAAAAGTCGAATATTTATTGAAAAACAATTTTTTTTATAAATTTTAGTTATTTATTATTATTATTATTATTATTATTATTATTATTATTATTATTATTATATATATATATATATATATATATATATATATATATATATATATATATATATATATACATTACCTCCTTTCTATATCTTTAATAATTGATATTCTCTCTCTCTCAATTATACATTTCTTTAATATCTTAGTTCGCAGACATAAAGCATCGAGATATTAAATTAAAACCTGTTAATCTAAATATAATAACATTTTACTTTCCCTAAATATATTTTAGTCGATCTACATCGACCTTAAACATCTAAATTATGTTGTAAGTTACATCTTTTAAAGATTATATCATATAAATATATATATAATATATATATATATATATATATATATATATATATCATTTATAAAATATTTTTCTTTCCATAGGGATTTTAAAATATAAATAAATATCTAAAATAAACTTATAAACATAAACGTAAATATCTTAAAAACATATAATTCATCGAATCATATCATTTTATATTTAATAAATAAAATTAAGTGTCTACAAATAATTTATAAACAATATCACTTCATTTTATATTTAATAAATAAAATTAAGTGTCTACAAATAATTTATAAACAATATCACTTGTGAGAGATTTATTGACTCACATACACAAACACTTGATTCTACATTTACAAGATCCCTGCATTGAATTATACTCAAATGTTTATACCTGTCATACTATCTTTTGGGTATAAAATTCACACAACCACATTCATACACACATGACTTACATTAGGATTAATCCATATATCCTATTTTAATAAGCTCTTATTTCAAACCTCATACATGATTATATAAATCTCCTTTGATTCTTACTACCTGATAATCTCCAATATGTATCTATATAATTTCAATGTATTAATAAAGTCGGAATACATTTTTCTAAAAAAATCCCAAAATAATACACATCATCTTAACAAAGTGTTTTATTTGTTAAAAATGTTATGACTTGATTACATGTAACACAGTATTCATAATCATTGATTATATATTATACATTTCTATAATATTAAGATTCAAATATATATACATACATATAAGTATTTATTTTGATTCAACAAAATTCATTACACATCAATCAAACGATTAAATGTAAATCACTAATAATGAATAAGAGACATTGGATTTAAGAAAACAATAAGTAATTTTATATAAGAGTAAAAGATAAAAAAAAATCTTAAATATTGGCTTGTGTCATCCAATAAAAGAGCAACCTTCTCAAAATGACATCCGAAACAAAAAAAATTAAGCGTGACATCAATCAACCTAAAAACAAAGTTCTAACCTAGTGTTCGACGCGAAATAAACTCAAAAATAAAACATATCAGTTTCAAAACGTCTTTCATTTAAACAACTAAAAAACATCTTTTCATATATATCTAAAAAAGACAGTGATTACATTAAAATAAAAATTGAATAATGATTTTTTTTATTTATATGAACTTTCAACTTAATAATAAATATTTATTTCATTTTAGTCATATCACATCTATTATATAATTATTTTATATATATTTACAAAAGAGTCATAGTACATTGTTTTATTTACCATTTAATTAGTTATTTTTAATATTATGAAAATGATTAAAAGTAAACCAAAAGACATTTAATAATAAAACAATCAAACATTACTAAATGTATAAAATGAAGACGGAAAAGACTTTCGTGTCGTTTTGAAATAGATTGTTGCGTAAGTAATGAACAATAGGAATAAAAAAATATTTAAGTACTTTCAAAAAAGTATTTAAAGCATATATGTATGATAATGACTGTTTTTTCTGTTTTTATGCCAATTAAACTATTTTTTTTTTACATTTAATTATTTAAACCACGGCCATGATTCGCATATTGGTCTTTTCAAGATAAAAGACTGAATCATAGACATGTTTGTTTATTCCCCCGGTGTAATTTCGAGAAAAAAAGTATGTGATGGATGACATAAAGAAGGTGTAAAGAAAAATCTAGGGATAATTAAAATCTTCTTGATCCCTCTTTCCTTATCTTATCATATCTCGTAATATTTTTATGATTTTTTCTCTTACATTTTATTTTTTTATCTATAAAGACTGTCTTGTTTTTATTTGTTTATGGTTTACAAAGAGCTTATGTCAATCAAATTACACCAACATCAATTATGAGAGATTTTAAATTCAATCAATTTAGCTTTTGACATATAACAATTTCACAAATTTGGGAGTGAATAACTCTTATCTGAAATTAAATTTTAAATAACTTTAACTTTGAAAGGTGATGACATGCTTTATTAGCTAACCTGGCCAAATTTCCATGATGCAATATGTTGGGATAAGTTGGTGGGTTACGCAAGCACTTGCTCTCGTGCATTTTACTTGGAAAAGGACAAGAAGGAAAATGAAAACCAAATAAGATTCAGATCTATATTGGGTTATTATAAATTTGTAAATAATCAAGTACCTGCAAAACCATCACAACTAGTTGAAAAACCTTCAACTTTAGTGTTTTTTCATTAAATGAAATGGTAATTATAAACACAGCTTCCTATTTGTCTTTCACGTGTGAATATTCTTCAAACATCTTTTCCCATTGTCTGCTTCACAATTGCGCAATAGATCTAATGATGCCATCCTTTGGAATTGTTAAAAACAGAATGGGAAAAGCTGTGTTGTGTGCTTCCAACAATAGTACACAAAAATAATGATCTTTTTCTTGTTCCACTTCCCTTCACATCTGGTGAAAGTAATAGGACTATGTACCCATCAAATGAACAGACCTCCCCCCATCATTCAACGTTTACGATCATTCTCTTGCTTTTTGGTTTAGTACCATCGAACCCAAAGCTTTCCCCCCATAAAACCACTAATACACTGAATTTTTATTCTTATTTTACATGATTACCTCTGAATGATTAAGATTGTTTTAGTGAAATCTAGTATTAATTATCTACTTTAAATGTATGACAAAATTTACCACTTTCATACATGTCACCTCATTTGGGTAGACACGCATCGATTGTTCCAAGAAATCTTTATGCTTTTAACTTTGTGATTCGTACCTTCAATTCGTCATTCACTTTCCTCCCACCACACACATACACCCAAATAGATGAGTTCATACCTTCACTCTGGCAACGTTCTATATCACGAATTAGGACATGTTTTATTCACCAACATCTTTAAAGCAAAAAACTACATGTCAGTGCAGCTGTACTTTTGGTTGGGACTTTCTAGCAAATTTTAGAGACCAATTCATTATCCTTCACCCGCCAAATTAATACAACGATTCTATACATTGTAGATATCTCAGTTCATAAATTATTCAATGGGCATTCAATATTTAGCAGAAAAAAACAAAATTTCTTACTTGATAGTTTACCAATGATGACCGTTTCTGAGAATTATTTTTTGCATGATTTGGCTAGTATTAAACGTGAGGGTATACGTCAATTTCCACAAATTAAGATTTTGGATCGTTTTCTTTCATTTTCAGTGTGATATACAATGTGCTCCTATGTGCCCATAGATACATAAAGCTAGAAGTAGAACACTGTAGATTATGTAATGCTGCTGTGACATGCAGAGAATGTGCCCTCGATTGCTGCTGCGGACAATTTGTGTGGACAAATCATGGTCAACAGTCAGAAGAGGATGATCTATACAAGTTCATATTTTTATTTGTTGATTGTGGTAAATCTTGTTATGTTTATTGTCTTTATGTTCTTCATACATATGCTTGATGCACCAGAAACCACACGTGTCAAATGATGATGTTTATAGCCAAATTAAAAATCTTTCACATCCAACTCATGAATGATCCATTATATTTTGTTGTCACTTTAGGGAAAAAGGAAAGAGCTATAAAGGTAGACCTAGCTTGCCTTAAGAAGCTATCCAAAAGCCATACAAATATTTTGTTGTCTCATTAATTATCCATTGCAACTCAATAATACACCACACTTTTTCTAGTTTTAGCTGTTTGCGCAAGCTTATCACTGGTCCACTGTTAATACATTTCTAAATGCTCATTATAATCTCTCCACTTGCGTCTGAATATGTATTCTTTTTAAACTAGTGTAAGGAAATTTAACTGCATTCATTTTTTATTTTGCAACACTGTTCTTGAAATAATTGAATATGTTTTGTTTTCTAGAAATAATAATTTGAAAAATAAAAGTGATAAAGCTCTGTCCAGGTGTGAAACGCTGTGCTTGTTGGGACTCTGCAAGATTCTTTAACTTGAACATGGAGATAAGGCAAGGACAGCTTGGTGACTTAACATGAAAGAAGTTTCCCAAAAGAAATGATGGAAATTCCAAATGATTGAGATTTTGAAAAGGAGAATTAGTATATAGGACATATTCCCAACTTTGATTTTGCTCCTATCTTCCTACTGAAATGACACAAAGTAATTTCTTTTAATAATAGAAAAATTAGAAATTAATAATCGTTATCTATTAAAAACATTTCATAACATTCACTTTATCTCCCCAGAGTCAAACTTCTTATAAAGGTTCATAGTAAGGAAATAAGAACTTTCTTCTTTTACATGCCAAGTAGGATCTTACTTTTGGCATCAGTTATTGTTTATTTTGACAAACGATTTTTGGGTTGGACAATAATTGTGGTCACATTAACAACCTAAATACAAAAACCACAGAACATGACCAATACAACTGAAAAGTTCGTTAATTGGAACCATCAACAAAGTTAAACTGGTCCTAACTAGTTTTTGGATGATTACATAAATAACAATTTCGTTTAGCATGATCGTTACACAAGTAGACAAATCTCACAAAATCATGTATAATTCTTTTCGTGCTACTGAATAGATTTATGTTGTATTTGTCCAAACATAAATACGTATGATTTCTCAAAGAGAATCTATTGATATTTCTCATCAAACACTGTTCTCAAAAAGCGAGATGAGCTCATACTATTATTAAATTGAAATTACACAAGTCCTAAGATAAAAAAAAAAAAAAAAAAACCCACAAAAAATAAAAAAAAAAAAAAAAAAAAAAATCCCACTAAAAATTGCATAAAAAGAAAAATCTACAACACCAAGTTTCTAAAACATGTTTTATAAACATGATGCTTTTATTTCCCGGGTTAACAAGCATCTTCAATTTCATGTCACAATCCATCTCTTAAAAAATAATATCAATATTTCTAAACAAACATAATTTAAAAAAAATGTAAATATCTCGAAATAAAAAATAGAATTAAAAAACTAATTATCGATAAGTGCGTAATTTTATTCTAGAAAACGAATTGTCTTGACTTAAAACAATCTTGCAAAACTCGTTGTAAATATGTTTCACAAATTATTTTGATTGATGAATGCTTTAATTTAGATCGAATTTTTTTAAAGAGCAAAAGATTTAAATAGGATAAGGATGCGAAATATTAGAACATATAAAATCACACAAATACAATAATTTCGACCACCAGCAATATTATTGAGAAAAGTTTATTTTTTTAATGATTCATATACAATCTTACACTCTAATGATATTGTTATTTCTCAGTTATTCTTTAAGAGAACAAACCAAACTACTAAAATCATAGTTCTTTAATTTGGATAAATAAATTTACTTTTTAGTATGTTTAGTTCGTTAGTGTATACATATATAATGCTAAATATGATTTAATTTTAAATATTTAATGCCTGGCAGAAAAATATGATAATTTTAATTTTTTTTCATAAATTTTTGAAAAATAGTAAAAGTATTTTTATAAATTATTTTTTTTAATTTCCTATATTTTATGAGTAATAAATAAAAATTAGAGAATATAACAAAATAATCTATGAAGTAATGAGTATAAAAAGAATTGGTGAAATGTGAAATGTAAGGTTTAAATTCAATTATTTTCCAAACGCATGCATGTGAAGTTTGATTGATTCTTGAATAATTTTTTTTTATTTTCAAAAAAATATATTAAGTTAAGAATATATATAATAAATGTTAAAGTATCAAAATAAGACACAGTGAAATATGTTGGAAAAAAAATCTTATTCTTTATTTCGATTTGAGAATAGAATAAAAGATGAGCTATTATTTCAGGCCTCGAAAAAGGAATTACATGCTTGAAAATGTCTTCAACAATTCATAGTGTTAGATAGGATAAAATAACAATTGAAAATGCTTATATATAGATTTTAGATATAATTGTATTGTTTTAGGTGTCACAAATACTACGTACTAAAGACTATAAAAATAATAAAAGGAATAATAATATTACTTTTTGTTCACTGATTTCTCGAATTTCATATTCAAGTTTTTGTTATTATTTTTTTCTTTGGTAATTACTTTATGATTCATTTAAATTCTTAACTGGCATGCATTATCTTATGTTTTTATGTTTAACTCTTTATCATTGATTTGTACTTGAATTGTTGCCAAATTTGAAATCCCAATACCTCTTCTATAGTTATTTCTGCATTACTCTTCATTTTATCAACTTGATTTCAAATTATTTATTCATAATTATGATTACTACATTCACATTTACTTTGAAAATTAAATATTTTTTTAAAAAATATAAAGACAGTTCCATCAAAGTTTAACATTTTCATCATTGTTTGTAATTATTAAAGTTGAACATTTACTTAGGTATTTTTATTTTTTTTTATAGATGATTATTATTCTATTACATTTTATACAAAATTTCATAGAAAACAATATAAAAAAATATTATAACATATCCGCACAGAACAGGCTCCCTTTCTAAGCGGAAGCAAACATTAATTAAATGGTGTTATATTTTTTCATTTGATGTAAAAAAAAAAAAAAAAGTTACAATTCTTGCAAAATAAAATTTCAAACTTGGAACTACAGTAGAACCAGAAGCTTCAAAAATGTTTTTTCCTAATATATATTTTGAATGTCCAAATTGTATATAAAGTTTGAGGCAATTACTTCCTTCACCCCAATATTTACTTCTTGCATCTCATTAGAATATAATGGGAATCCACATTTATAGTCTTGTTAATAAAGATAAGAGGTCAGGGTATCCGAAAAATGTTTTCCGAAAGAGATTGGGTTGTTGGAGTGTGAAATCTTTTACAAAAAAATTTTTTTTTAAGAGATTTTTGTATTATAGAAAATGTTTTCTGTAAGAGAGTTTTGTATTATAGAAAACGTTTTTCGTAAGAGAATTTTGTATTATGGAAAATGTTTTTCATAATATAAAATCAGGTCCTCACACCGCCTCTTTCGGAAAATGTTTTTTGTAATACAAAAATCTTTTATAGAAAATATTTTTCGTAAGGCATTTCACACACCTCACAACCCATTACGGAATTCATTTTCCGAAACTTATTTTCAGGATACGAATATTGCAACAACCTTATACCCACTCTGTACCCCTTATGTAATGTGAAAACAAAAGTCACTTACCTCCTATTCACGATGATGTTGTCGGAGAAACTTTCTTTTCAGTACCCATCATCATGGTTGTCAAAGAATGTCCACACCACTTAACAACACCCACTATACTACTCCTTTTAAATATTTTGGTAAAGGTGTTTGTGGTATTATGATATTTTTGTGGGGTACAGAAAGAAAATATAGGGGTGGAAGAAGCAATTACCATTGAACTCTCGCAGGCCCGTTGTTTTGTAGGCCTTATTTTATTATTGGGATCTTTTATAGACTTTGGTTTCCGGCATTCCCATTATTACTTTCTGCACTCCCATAATTATAAAATTAATTATCCTACTATTCAACTCTTGAAGGTAGATTTAAAAAATGATATTCCGATTACCTATTTTATAAATATTTTATTATAAATTTTTCAAAATAAAATTTTTTGAACAAACTTTTTAGAATTAGAACTATTTTTTTGCAATAAAATTTCTAAAATATTTTCTTTAAAACAAGATTTCTACACCAAGATATTTATAACCATATAAAATATTTTTTAAAACAAGACTTTCTAAATAAACTTTCTTGAACAAACTTTTCAAAACAATACAAAAACATTTACCTTTTCTTTCTCGATTGCATAATAAAAAAAAATTTATGGACTAAACATTTAAAAATAATTTGGATTGGACAGTAAAAAACTATAAAACTATATCATCTGACAGATAAAATATTTTAGTCTCTTAAAAATTCTTTTAGATAAACTAATAATGTGAAGGCCCAGAAAGAAATAAAAAAATAATAATAATACAAAAGAACGAACTGTGAAAAAATAAGGGTATTTATCCTGGTAGAAGAGAATGTATCTTCATGTAAAGGGAATAATAATGAATAATAATCCACGTGGAGTAAAAGGATACATAAAAAAAAAAAAATCATCCTCACAAATAAAAAATAAATAAAATCCTCTCTACTCTCACATTTTTTTTCCAGTATAAACAGTCACTTATTTTAATATATATATATATATATATATATATATATATATATATATATATATATATATATATTCATATTCATATAAAATATTTATATAATTTAATAAAAAAAATTTACAAACAAAAAAATAAATATTTATTTTTTGTTCATATTTTACTTTTTAAATCTTAGTAATTAATTTTTGTTTTAATAATAGTTATATATCAATTATATTTATCATCGTATAAAATATTCACATACAAACGTTCACTGATTTATATAAATAAATGATGATCTTGTATAAATAAAACTAACTGCCATTTAATTGCCTATAGTCTTTACATAGTATAGAATCAATATCAGTTACATGTTGCTTAAAATCAGTTTGGATAATTTATAAATAATAGTACGTTCATTGATATTTAACTTTATGTGGTTTAAATTTTTGTGTTAAAATAAATTTAAATATGATCCGTTAATATATTTATTCTGAAAGTATATTTTGGCTCTATTTAACAAAATCGTATTACATCCTCGTTGATAGGGTTAAAATTTACATGAATACATTAACAAAAAAAAATTTAAATAATTTTTATTAATAATAATTATAAACAGAATTTTCAAAAATATCATAAACTAAATATCTCTTTACAAAATATACTGCGTGTATCTTTTACAATACATCTAGTAAAATTATTAAGTATGATAAAATTTTATCCAATAATTTAATATATTTAGATATTTACTACTTAACTATACTCAAATGTATTTAATATAAACTGGATTTTCAAAAATATCATAAATTAAATATTTTTTGCGAAACATACTTTTACAATACAGATTCTCACTTGTTTTGTAAAATTATTATGTGTGACAAAATTTTATCCAATTACTTAATATATTTAGATACTCAAGAACTTAGATATACTCAAATGCATGCATTTGATATAAACTGAATTTTCAATAACTATGGTTTACATAAATATTATAAATTAAATATTTATGTAACCCAACTGTGTAAACTAAATCAATATAAGATGAATTCTTTTTTTGCAAGAGACTAGTTGGTTCTAGCAACAACAATGTCTTTTAGAATTGTTCCTTGATCGCTCTTTTCTTGACATTCCAAACGCTCCAAATTCCACTGTCCCAGGAGAGGAGGTCTACACCTCAAGTCAGTTTAGGATTAGAGTGTACAGGAATATAAATCAAAGTTTAGAAGTACCTTGCTTAAGGTGACTAAGCCTGTATTTATAGGCGTAGTAGTGGGCTTAATGAGTTTGAGTCCATTCTATTGTATTTTGTTATTCTGTTATGATTCTATAACATAATTAGTTATGAGATATCCAGTTGTTATTATAATCTGGTTGTGCTTTGGTCAACCCTATAGTACATAGGCCCCCAAGTCCTCGAGGGCGAGTAACGACCGAAGAGGATTTAATATTGAGTAGGTAATGATTAGATTTGTCGCTCGCCGTCCGAAAACAGGTGATAAAGGTGGATTTACACGCACCTTTTATTGATTTGCGTGTGTCCCATTTTTCGAGTGTGATGTGGCAACTCCCTTCATCTGAATTATTAAAAGTTGTAATAATACACCTCACAGTCTGTAGGTGTGAAACTAAAAAGCCGAGAAGCTGATATAAACAGATAAGCTGATAGAAGCTGAGAATGAAGCTCTGATGAGCTGAGAATGAAGCTCTGATGAGCTGAGAATGAAGCTCTGATGAGCTGAGAATGATGCTTTGATGAGCTGAGAATGATGCTCTGTGAAGCTGATGAGCCAGCTGGATGAAGCTCTGATGAGCTATTTGTGAAGCTGATGAGCCAGCTACAAAACTGAGAAGCCGAGATGTTTATACACCTCTCAGTGTGGTGCTGAGATGTTTATACACCTCTTAGTGTAAGTCTACTCACGTGAGCCATGAACATCGAGAGTCGAGAGGTCTCAGGTGAGCTATGAGGATTTGGACTTCTACTTTCGGTCGGCCGTAATGATCACGGATCGTGAGGTCTCATGGTGAGCCAAGAGGACCTGATGCTGAATGATCACGGATCGTGAGGTCTCATGGTAAGTCAAGAGTACCTGAAGCTGGAGCCACCTTTCGGTCGACCATAATGATCGCGAATGGATGTCTCATGGTAAACCAAGAGTAACTGAAGTTAGAACCATCTTTCGATCGGCCATTATGATCGCAAATGAAGGTCTCATGGTAAGCCAAGAGTACCTGAAGCAGTAGCCTATCAAGTTTCCTGTCAAAACCAAATTAAAAGATACTGCATATACTAAATGTGTTATTTTAAGCCAATTATTGAAATAAGATAAGTCATATTCCAAAGACGCAGTTGCCAATTTTTAAGATCAAACCGGCAAGACTGCAGCTTTACAAGTGGAATGTAAGTCAACACTTTCCTGATCCCAGAATATGGGGGATAAATGAGACATAAGATAATGTTGCATAGTTAGTTGAATGTGACGATTGGAAAGTACTCAAAACTTGGGTTATTGACATATGGCAGCTAGTAGTCTCTTAAGAGTAATAATATATTGAAAAATAAAGAAAGTAGTTATGATGGTGGTGGTGAGCCACGGGGATGCCCCCTGAAAGAGATAGGGCCTGGGACCGTTTCGTTGGTTGATGAAGGTTGATGAATTTTCTCAATTCCTACGAAGGCCATGACGATGACAAACAACCTCTTAAGGGTGACTGTAGAAACAGTGAAGAAGTGAAGAAGTGAAGAGGTGCTTTTGAGGCCTTGAGATTGAGGACGAACAATTGAAGCTACTTCGTAGCTTTCTCTTTTTCATAGTCTTGAGGCTGGTAATTAGGATCATGCCCTTAGTGCTTCAGGAAGAATGCAACTCCCGATTGAACCTAGCATGACCAATCGATTTATCCATGTTGGAATGGATTTCCCCATCAGCTTGTAACAGATGTCTCTGCAGAAGTGGTTGCAACTCTCAATTAAGTGATATGTGTCAGAGTTGTGGTTCCTATGAGTATTGACTCCCTAAAATTGAAGCCATGGCATTGTCGAGGTTCAACCTCAAAAACGTCACGTGTTAGGTAGTTATGAGCTCCAAATGCATATTCTGCACCATGAAATTCTACACCAGATGGGGGCTTATGTACCCCGCAAGAAACTTAAAGGGGAAAGTGTTCCTCCTTATGACAACAAGAGAACTGTTTTTGTAGGCAACCTCCCATTTGATGTGAAGGATGAAGAGCTTTATCAGTTATTTTGTGGTATATTCAACCGAGATTTGAGACTCTCTCATGCCAAAGCGGATACTACCCCCTCTGAGAGGCCAAACCCATGATCAGCACACGTACCCCTTCTAGAAGGCCACACACATCATCAACATAAGCTTCGGGTACTCCCACAAAGAAATTTCCTGTGACGGTAATTTGGGGTACTCCGTTCTGCATTTAGGGTAGTTCCAGAGGGCGGTGCCGGAGGCTGTGGCGAGGGAGGTGGTGAAGCCATTGGCAGCGCGTGCGATGAGGTCTAAGGCCTGACGGTGGGTATCCGTGGCGGAGAGGTCTAAGGCCTGACGGTGGGTATTCGTGGCGGAGGGAAGTTGGATCTTAGTGGGATCCATGTTGTGCGCGTGCAGAGGCTGGGAGTAGGAAACATGGTGGACCTGCATGGTGGGTGTGGCATGGCATTGATCGAGATGTTGTGGAGGTGCATGGCTGAAGCATAGTGCAGGGAGGTGCACGACCGCGTCAACGAAGGAGGTGGTTTTGTCGCTGCCGGTTTCGTCAACCACGATGGTGGTGCATTGGACCTTGGGAGCAAGGGTGAGGTCGCGACTCATTCCATACGACCCTGAGGGAACTAGCAAACCCTATAACGCAGCTTGGTAACTAGGTATCCAAGTTTTGTTGTGTTCACCTTGCTCCATCTGAAAGATAAGACACAGGCGCAGATTAGAAAGACACGTACAAACTACACCATTATAATAATCCATATGCGCTTCTTCATGGGAGGATGGTGGCGAGAACCAGACAGTATTTGCATATCACCCATGCTGCCTAAACTCCAACCAAATCTCTTTTGTATCCATGTTCACCCTTACTCAAACTACCAAAAGTAAATAGAGTCACTAAAATAAAATCTCAAGAAGAACATTTTAAAGATTATATCATTAGATAGAGCGAAATGCATTAAAATATTAAAAAATTTATCCACAGATACGCGGATATGCAGTCATGCAATTGAAATCTGAACAAAAACATTCGGTGATAGATAGATGCGATAGAATATTAAAATATTAATTCTTGCAAAAGGCAGCGTTGCCCTCAAGGTCGTGCATCATTGTTAGGAGAGAAAACAAAAACCAAAACTGAAAATAACATAAAACAATATGATAAAATCGAAATCTTATTGATTTGATTTGATCAGCATAAGTAGTAGTACGATTCTTGATAGTTATAATTGTTGTTACGTGAATTTCGGTTCTACGGTGAGTGTTAAAATATTTTGGTGAGTGTTAAAATATTTTCGTAAGAGACTGGTTGGTTTTAGTAACAACAATGTCCTGTAAATACTAAATACTCTGAGGTGTAAATTCTTGATAGTTATTATTTTTGTTAAGCCAATCTCGGCTTCGTGAGTGTCAAAATATTCTCGTAAGAGATATAAATTAGAGTTTAGAAGTACCTTACTTAAGGTGACTGAATCTGTATTTATAGACATAATAGTGAGTTTAATGAGTTTGAGCCTATTTTATTGTATTTTGTTATTCTGTTATGATTTTATAACAAAATTAGTTATGAAATATGCAAGTGTTATTATAATCTGCTTATGCCTTTATCAACCCTTATACTACAAATTCAATCTGAGTTAACTATCAAATTTTTCAATACTGAAATGTAACTAATGAATAATCATATTAAATTTCATTTATCTTTAGATTCATCCTCGAAACCAGTAAATTATAACTATAAAAATTATAATTATATATAGTACACCAAACGCATACATGTCATCTACAGTGCTATTAGTTAGATATTGAAACTATTTAATTTTTTAAACTCGTGCAAAACTTAGAAATATGTTATTTTAAAATATATAGTAATAAATCACTTTAATAGTATACGAAATGTTTTTTTAAAAACAAAGGACTACAAAAAAAAAAGAGTGTATTTAGGAAAACAGGTAACAGCAGCAATAAAAGGAATAAAATAATACTTTGTGGAATATGGAGTACCAAAAAAGCTGCATAGGAGGGAACGCAATTCTAACGGCTAGCCCATTCAAATCGCCATTCAAATCGAACAAGATACACAAAGATTCAATTCAGTTTTGATATGATTTTCCAACCAAAACCAACAAAACCAGGGTCAAACCTTACCATTTACTCGTTGACCCTGTAAAGGGCAAAACTTTGGTTCTTTCTCTCTAATCTTTTCAATCCAAACACTCTTTCTGAATTCTTGCTTCGGTTTTGTTCGATCAATTGCGCCAATGGATCACCCTCCAGCCATGGACAATTGCATTAAGAAAACCATCCACCCAGCAGTGGACAATTGCATTAAACAAACCATCGACAATTCCTTAGGCATTCCTACACCGTCGGAAACCCTAGAGGCCAAGCTTCGAGCTTCTCAAGACTCCGAGTGTCGTCTCCGTGAAGGCCTACTTTCCCTTGAACCCCAATTGAAGCGCAAAGACCACCTCATCGCCTGCTTCAAGGTTTCTCTGTTTTCTCTTGATTTTCTTTTGAATCTTTCTCTTGTCATTATTTTTCTTTTTGAAAATTTGACGATGGGAGTTCTGGGGTTTTTGGAACAGTATGAAGCGATTATGAACGCGCGAGCTCTGAAGAAATTCGTGGAAGAGAATCAGAGATTGGCGGGGGAGTGTAATGGTTTGGTAGCTCAACGTTGTCAGTTGGAGAATGAGTGCGTGCTGTATGATAAGGACAGGGAAGCCTTAATGGAATTCGGGAATGACGCTGATGAACGGGCACGGAAGGCGCAATCCCAAGTTCTTGATTTGCAAAGGGATTTGCTCTTGATGCAGAATGAATTGAAGAAATATAAGCATCATCTAAAATTGGTTTGTCATTTTTTCCCACCCTTTGTGAGTCTAAATGTATGCATTTCCTTCTAGGTTCTAACATAATTAGTGGGTTGTAAATTTGATGTGGAAAATATTGGAACGTTAGTTATGGGGTTTTGAAGGGGTTTTAGTGTAATTGTAAAGGCTTCATTTTTATTTAGTTTAACGGCTGAGAGAGTAAAGAGGTTTGGTGGATTAGTTGTTAAATTTGAACATTGTAGAGGTCTCTCCCGCTGGATTTTAGAGCTCTGGACATCATCGAATCTTTGTATGTACTGTTAGGAGAGACTTTAGCAGTAATTTAGCCACCATAAGTTGGATTTGCTGATATGATGTGTTTTTGTTTCAAACCAGTAACTGCGTTGACATTAGTATGAAATGAGTTTTATCTTAGCTAGGAATGCATTGGTTGCCTAAGAAATTGAGATTATTTGGTATGCTCTCTGCATTATAACAATAATGCATTATGGTGCTGTTAACTCATCATATATGATTGACTTTTGTAGGCAGTTAATCTGACAATGTTTATATTAATGTAGTTTTACTACTGGCAAGTGACATTCCTTTTCACCTAAATATTTTAATTTTTTTCTCTGAGTGTAACATATCCTACATTCTGTTCTATTCCAAACTTCCATTATCCTCCTTTCCTTTTCCTTTAATCATGAAATGGTAGGTAGCTTTAGCAAATTTTGGTTCCTGAAGTTGCCAGTGTTGATCCCAGTTATTTGTGTTTTCCATGAAGGTTCAGTCTTCTCGTTGTCCACCTGGGGAAAATAATTTACTTGGTTCTGTTTTGGCATCACTTATTACTAGAGATGATGATTCTACATATGCATTCTTGCAAGCAAACAGTGAGAATGACTCATGTAAACGGTTGCTGAGTGTGTGGAAGGGGTGAGTCTGCTACCTCTCCTCATTCTCTTCTTTTGTTTCCTTCATTTTCCTTTTACTCTATAAGCACTGTTTTCATTTGGCCAATTTTAACTGTCATAATATTCCCTATACTTAAAAGTAGAGTATTTGGAATAACCAAAGTCAATCCCTATTCACACTGCCTTCTTAGTTTTTGTCAATTCATTCTTACAAGTCTAATTCTTTTTCTTTTTTTTTTTTGAATTTGGTAGCTTAAGCCCATCTGCTCTGAGTGTTTTGTCACTTATTGCCAAAGTCAAGTCACTTGAGAAGGAAAAGGAGCATCTGAGAACTAACCTTCACAAAGCCGAAGAGGAGGTAAACTTCAATTGGTCCCCAATTTTTGGTACCATTTAATTTTTTTTTGGATGTTTTGATTATTGATCAATGTCTAAGTTTGCATGGTCTGCCCAGGTCAAAGTACTGTTTGATGAAAATAATGTATTGGAAAAGGAGAACAAAAGGTTACTGAGGCTATACAAGGAAGAGAACCATCCTGAATCTGATGGGAAACATACCCACAGTCCATCAGCCAAGGTGAGTTATTTTTATAATTTAAAAGAAAAATCAAGGGCTTTATTTGTATAGCATATGTGCATTGGCAGTTCAAAAATATTTTTCTGGGTTGTCTAATATTTATATTTATTTGGCTTTTGAATTTTACAGTCAAACAAGAGAAAGTGTAGCAGTCCGAGGACAAGCAGCCCAATGAAGAAGTTTGATTTGGACGATCAAGATTTAGCAAGACAACCTTTGTCTCCCTTACGACATAACTCCCCGGATTGTAGGATGCGTAAGAAGTAACGGGATAGACTATTAGAATTTGCTTCCACTTTCAAACACTCATCCTTTAAATCCACAATGAATTAGGTCATGTATAAAGTTTCAACACTGTTTCTGATTTAACAATAGTAGCAACTCTTATTTTAGTTTTAATCAAATTACTATTTTATTTACATCCCACTTGTATAAGTTTACACATTTCTCAAATTTCATTCCCTCTGTTATGTTCAAAGTTTTATTTACAGATCGATTTTTTTTGGGTTTAGAATATGTGAATTTGAATTGAATGTATTTTCATTAATATGTTGATAATTGCAAAAATTCAATTAAAGTCCCATCAAACTCAATAATTTTCTATAGATTTTGTTTTAGTAGGAAATTGCGATAATTTTCCTATTTTCTAATTATTTTATTTATAAATCAAATAGACTCTGAAAATATGTAAGGTAAGCAAGAAGTTAAATCTTACCTTCTATAATTTATTTCATTCAATTTCTTTGTTTTTTTAATTAAAGAAAACAGTAGTGTGCAAAAAAATTCAATTGGACTTGTTTAAAATTGAATCAAACCATTTTGAGAAAAAAAAAAAAAAAGACTGGAA
>Ga0209489_107026_pt1 | contig 17335 bp, 10 predicted proteins | sample SiratrowhiteBW_FD_187527 | JGI IMG/M metagenome (GOLD analysis project Ga0209489, IMG submission 187527) | Root nodule microbial communities of legume samples collected from California, USA - Siratro white BW (SPAdes) (version 2) | ecosystem: Host-associated > Plants > Roots > Nodule | place... | reverse complement strand
GATAAATTAGCGATTAATTTATCAACAAATAATTTAATGGTAAATTTTTTTGTCAATTAATCTGTTGATAATTAGTGATGGGTCAAATCCGTCGGTAAATTAACTATAAACTTTTTTTGTCAGTAAAAATCTGTTGATAATGTCATTTTAGCGATGGATAAAATTATATTGGTAATTTTTCGTCGATATTTGATGTTTTCCTTGTAGTGAAAGTATTCGAAAAAGCTTGGATTGGTTGATGTAAGGTACTTGGCAAAGGTTGGATTGAGTTCTAGATTGACTTCTTCATTGTTTTTTTGAATTGAAGGGCATGGGTCACACAGATTCGAGTACAAAGATAAAAAAAACAATTTACATAATGAAAATTGTGCCTGCGACAGTAATTATTTTTGAATAATTAAGGGAATTCAAGATTAACGTTTTGCACTCTATTCTCTATGTCCAAGTTTTAGAGAGAGAAACCCTATTGTCCATCATTCAAACAAAAGACCCAGAAACGTAATCATTTGATAGAGGCAAATAGAAATGCTCAGATATTGGAATTAAGATCAATAAGACAAACAGAGATCAACATTCATGCTCTCATAGTAGTGGGATTTTAAGCGTACCTATTGATGCTCCCAGAAATTTCCTTCTTATCTGTTGTTCTTTCTTTTTCTTCTACAATGGCTCTTTGGTTAGCTTCTTTCTCCAAAATCAAATCACTCTCAGTGCCAGATCCACAAAGCGAATTATAGTTCTTCTTTTTATTTTCTGAGTTGCGCTTCTTTTTCCCAAAGTCTCCCTATTTTCTCTTGTATAGTTCTCTTGTTATGTAATCAATTGTCTCACTCAGTATCTCTCTCTGTGTCTTTTCTGTTCCGTGTAAAAAAAGGTATCCCCTTCATCCAGTGAATTTCAACCTTGTCTACGCTCTTAAAGAGTTAGTGATTCACTGTCTCTTTCTTTCCAATTCAATGTTTCGATTTCAGATTTTCATTTACAGTTAAAACCAATCATTCTCTTCAATGAATATGCTAAACCGTGATAACTACCAACTGCCTCACTTCTCTTGCCCTTTTATGAACGGTCAACGCCTTCGTGAATAGTAAACGTATACCAAAAATAACCTTGGAGCCAAAGTAAAATATTGGACCAAACTCATAAAACGAAAATGGGTGAATGAGACAAAAATTATCTAGGTGCAAATAGTAAAATAAAAAAATTGAAAATTGGCCCAAATCAAAACTGTTAATAGTAATAATCGAGTTCAGCTATTTATTTCTAATGGGCAACGCAGCAAGCCATCCAAGTTGAGTCCAACACACTATAAATACAACTTCAATTCTTATGAAATATCTAATTCAAATCTCTATACTAATCGTTTAATCATCCACTTTGAGTGTCGAAGTATCTTCTGCACATGGATTTCCTCTTCATCATCGGACCTTCAAGCTCAAACATCACTCTCTAAAGACCATCAACTCAATCCAAGCTCAAAATTGGATAAGGTCAATGCTAGATCACCCCAGAAAATCATGAAACCAGACTCTAGTAAGAACATTTGGCATCCACTGTGGAGCCAGTAAAACTTTCCCCAAACCACAACATATGGTATCCATCAGAATTCAACTTAATACCTCTACCTCTGCACCACTCAAAATGGATCCAACATCTCTCAAAGCTATCAAGACTCACATAGAGGCTATCCTCCAAAATAGTGTCCAAAGTATCACTGTCGGCTTACAGACAAGCTGCAAGATCAACGACAAGAGTTGTAGACACAACGAGAGGCTGAGCGCAACGAATATGAAGCCCTATGGCAACAAATTGCCACATTACGACACGATCGAACAATTCATCAATCCCATTCGATCCCAAAGGGTCACTAAGAGCAAGTGGCCGAAGTCCAAGTCAGAGGTCAGTCCTGAGTTTTTTCCAGTATCGTGCAAGTAGCGGACCTAGGGGTAGCTTTGTTGAAAGCATCACTAGAATGTGATCAGTAACTATCCTTCTAACCTACCCTACTCCTCGCCTTAACATTGTGCTAGAAGCTTATATGGAAGGCTTTTACCCCATTCATTCCTGAAGTCATACAAGCCCAACTTCCAAACAAATGAAAGTGGCCCACAGTTGACTCATACGATAGGTCCTTGGATCTAAACACACACAAGAAAGCTTATCTAACTCAGGTCAACCTATTCTCTAGGGATTTGAGGGTTCATTATAGGATATTCCCCACTATACTCCAGGGAACAACAATTATATGGTATTATTCTCTGTCACAGAATTCATTAGACTCGTTTTGCACACTCTGTGCCAAGTTCATAGCTCGGTTTGTTGATAACAAACCTATGGCCACCCATCTTGTTAACTAATGAAGACTTAAGTATCCATGATCTTGATCAAGATGACCTTGTAGTCGCTACAGCTATCATCGCCAATTGGAGATTCCATAAAATTTTCATATACCAGGGGACATTAGTCGACGTTCTCTACTTGTCTACTTTTCAAAAACTTGATTTCCCGAATCATTGATCAAGTCCTATGCAAATCCTCTCAAAGGGTTCACGGGAGAAAGTGTACACACCAGAGGTTATGTAGATTTGCTAACAACCTTTGGGACAAGTCAAGCACACCAAACTTTGACAATTCAGTACATTTTGGTCGAGGCCAATACTTCTTACAATATCATAAATGGCCGCAACACATTAAATAAGTTAGGGGTCGTCATCTCCACACCTCATATGGCCATGGAATTCCCTTTATAAGAAGGAATCATCATTACTGTAAAGGTTGATCGCAAGGTAGCTTGAAAATGCTATGCTTAGATTTTCAAGGTCAATCCTTACACTCTGAAGATTCCCTCCATTATCATCTCGTCAATAACCCTGAAGGTTGAGGGGCATACAGTGATGGCACTAAATCTCAACAAAGTCATAGCATTAAAGAGGTGCACACCGAGATACCAGATGAAGAGGTCAATCTCGACCCCAGGACAGAATTTAAGGATAATCGCCTACTTTTGACAAGGCTATTAACCAAGTTTAGCTTCGTCGTCAACCCAACCAATGTACCAAGGTGTGGAAAATAATTGATTGATACTAAGAAACAAAATTGAACGAGTCATAGTCACCAATGTCGATTTGATCGTATGGAGTTCAACAAATATGTCGGGTATTGATCCAAATTTTATATATTACAAAGGAAACATAAATTGGGCAATGAGAGATGAACAACAGTTGCTTATGAAGTCAACCAACTGCTGAAGGTCGACTTCATTATGCCAATCACCTACACTAGTTACATTGCAAATATGGTGGTGGTCAAGAAATCCAATGACAAGTGCGCCTTAAAGACACATATCCTTTGTCAAACATAGATCGGTTAGTGGATAATAGGGTTGGATATGAATTATTCAGTTTTCTTGATACATATTCTCGGTACAATCAGATTCAAATGTTTCCTCTTGATCAAGAGAAGATTGTCTTCATTACAGAGGACGAGAATTATTGTTAGATGGTCATGCCCTTTGGCCTTAAAAATGTTAGGGCCACATACGAACATCTCATTGACAAGGTCTTCAAAAACCTAATTGGAAATGTATATAATTATATGTTAATGGCATGGTATTAAAGTCCAAGAAAGTCGAAGACCACTACTCGAATTTAGAGAAAGTTTTTGACAAAGGCCGAAAATATGACATGAGCATTAATCCAGATAAGTGTTTTTCCAGTGTCAATGGCGACAAATTCTTCGATTTTATGATCAGCTAGAGAGGAAACAAGGCCAATCAAGACAAGTGTGAAGGCATATTGAGCATGACATGTTCAAGCTCTCTAAAAGAAGTACAACAACTAAATGGAAAGCTTGCAACACTCTCAAGATTTCTCCCTAGGCTCGCCGAAAATGCCAAGCCACTATTCAAATTATTAAAGGGAGCCCAAACCTTTCAATAGAGTGGTGTATGCGAGGAAATGTTCCATAATCTTAAAAAAGACATTCCCACATTACACATATTGGTAAGTCCTCCACCTCACTCCATTCTTTTTCTTTATTAGGCAGTGTCCAACTTATCGTTGAGCTCAGTCCTCATTTATGAGGACGGCAAGAAGCAACACCCCGTGTAATAAACTTCAGTGACAAAACGGTGGCCAAAATGAAATAAAATTTGATGGCTAAATTGGTGACTAAAATAAAATAATTATTGGTGGCTAATTCAGTGGTTAATGTGAAATAAATTTCAGTAGCTAAATCGGTGGTTAAAGTGAAATAAATTTTGATAACTAAATCGATGGCTAAAATGAAACAATTTGCGGTGGCTAAAAAAATAAAATAATTATCAGTGGCTAAAGCAGAATAAATTTTGGTTGCTAAATCAGTAACTAAAAAAATTAAATAAATTTTGGTGACTAAATCAGTGGCTATATTTGAGAACATTATCACCTAATTTTACAAATTATTTTATCCTATTTATAAACAATTTTAGACCTGCTTATAAAAATTCAAATTTTAATCATGTTGATCAACAATGAACTTCAATACATAATATAGAAAACTATAGTGTAAGCATATTACATAATGAAGAGAATTGTAAGCAAATCAAAAAATGGTCTAATGTATTATAGAATTCATCATATAGTTAATCTTGATCTGCACTATCATCTCTAATGTGGTCTTCTCTATGACGTCGTCCATTGGGAGTAGGATTTGAAGGGTCTGATATCAAATTATTCACTTGAATATATTGTAAGCTGAGTTTTATGTGCTCCTGATCTTTCATCATTTGCTCATGGTCTTTTAACATTTGCTCCATATTTTCTTCGAGTGTCTGTTCCTTGGCATGCTTTTCTATAAGTTCAACATTTAATTTTTGAATAGTCTCTCTCATTTCTTCTATTTGATTGACTACTAAAGGTTTACTTGTAGTAGAGTCAACACTTGTGGAAGAAGTAAACCTTTTGCTCAATGCACCAAGCCCATACACATTTCCTTTTTTATTTCCACCTCCAATAACATTAAAGTACATTTCATTGTCATCACTGATGGCAATATGAGAGTTTTACAAAGATGAGTCTTCACCCATCAGATGTTGTTGGGCTTCGTCCTGGTGTTGCTTATATTTCTCCCGAAAATTAAGTCAAATGTCATTACAGTGAAGAAAAAGAATATAATAAACATCAAACTATAACTCAAAGTTTAAGCAGCAAGCTAATGAGTCTTATCATTGACTCGTTGCCTAGTCTTTAATTTTTTTGTTCTCTCTACAATCTCCTCAATAGTTGGTTGTCGTTCAAGTTCCTTAGTCTACATAAATTTAATGAAAAAATAAATTAAATGCCTAAGTTCATTATATCATATTTAAATTAAATATATAAAAATATCAAAAAATAATATTACCATTTTTTTCAAAGTGAGTTGTAGTGTATATCGAACCATCACAGTAGGCTGAGGCTCCCTTACCAACAGTCTAATTTGCCTTAGCAATGACAGTCTTGTTTTGGAATTCTGTAGAACCCCAATGTTGATTCAAGGTTTCTCAAACAAGTGGTGGAATCCATGTCCCCTTATCTTGACCCTTTCTAAATTTGTTCATTGCATTTTTAAGATACGAGAACATTTTGTCTCAAAAATGGATTTAACGAGTTGCTCTTGTTCCGAATCCCGCCTATACTCTTTTTGTATGAAAAATTAGTCAGGAAAGAAACATAGTAGAATAATAAAATAACATTTCAAATATAACCATAATTCAAATTACCTTAAACTCTCCAAACTATATATGTCTTGAAGCTCAAGTTAAACCTTTTTCAAAGTAGGATTGGGTTCATCAAACTTTTGCTTAATAATAGGTGAGATTATAGTGGAAGGATCATTGGGTGATATAAATATATATTCAAATATATTGTCAAAGTGATATACAAAAACAATAATATATTTAAAAATAACATAAATTAAAATACTTATCCTCCTTTTTCTGCATGAAGTCATGGTCTTTGATCAACTATATTGGCAAATTCATACTCAGGTGTTAAACACCCTTGTATCGGCGAAGGTTTATTCATAGTTATCTCTGTAAAAATTTAGTAAGATTTGATTGGGTTACATTATGTTCAACATCTTCTTCATGAAGTTGAGGAAGTGAGGGTCCTTCATGGATATGATGTGTAAACTCTATGGTTGTTAGAGAGCAGATGAAGAGGCTGAGTTAGTGTTGGGTGAAGATCTATCATAAACACAAACATCTTGACCACCACCTCTACCCCATGGCATACGATTAGGTGGTGTATAATCACCACTACTTCAGTCGCTATTCTACGACCATCACATTTTTGTCGCTAAAATCGGTGACTAACTTATTTTATTTAGCAATTGAAATCAAATTAATGCCTAAAACGAAATTGTGTTCGATAACTATTATCATCGTTATGTAGCGACCAATGGATTTCGATCACTTAATGCAGTAACTAAAGTTTTTTTATTAATTAGCGACCAAACTGAATTTCGGTCACTATGTCGGTGACAATTAGCGATTACATTATTTTGGTCGCTAGTATCACTAATTGCAACTGTCTATTTTCGGTGGCTAAAATTGGTGACTAAATCCATTTTTCTTGTAGTAAATGGAATCATGATTCGCAAACAAAGAAAAGGGATTCAAGTATTGAAGTTGATTAGGGTAAGTAACATCAGTCCTGAATCTACGTGGGAGGAAGTTGTTCATAGGAGAAAGTCAAGTTTACATATTTCGACTAGTATCTGAATCCAAAAGGTTGTCTAAAATCAATAAAATGATGTTTTGACAATAGATCTATGTGGGCACCAGATATAATAAAGTAACATTTAAATGCAGGGTATGTGATATGACTATCTGATGAAGAAAATTAAAAGAATGGCGGAGACAATGGTAGGTTTTTTGGGAAGACATAATTGTTGAGAGAGGGTTAATAGTCAACAAGGCAATCCCATAAGTTGACAAAATGTGTTGAAGTTCCAACATGTGCATAGGGTTCTGGTTTTTGTTTCTTATGCAGTTTATCTTGAGATGAAGAAGGAACCCTATCAAGGGAAGAGTCATAACTAATTTGTTTCTATTGTCATTTTTATTGTATTAGGTATTAGTTAGGATTATCTAGATTTTGTTAGACACGTATCTGTGCAAAGGTGGAAGGAACTTAGGAAGGGTTTGTGTTTCCGTATGTGCAGGCTTTACAATTAGAATAATTGCAATAGTTGAGTGCTAATAGAAGATAAATGAGGTAGCCACAGTCCACAATTGTCAACCGAAGTGTTGTCTACTCTTGAAGGACAAGAAGAATCAACAATTATTTTGAAGTGGAATATAGGCACAAAAGTAACAATTATAATCAGCTGGATTAACACTCCTCATCCAACGAGTTGCACTACCATGATACTAAGAGTGGAGCAATTTTTATACAAAGAGGACCTAAAAGCTAATTTAAGGATTTAATACAAGGAAGAGACCATTTTGATATTCAATTTGGGAAAGGATATTGACAGCACACTCAATAAAGATGAGAAGGTGAATGATAAGTCATGGTGTTGATCACCACAGATTACCCTGATAAGATCAAATTTGGGTTCTTATAAATTAAAACACCATAAGTTCTCACAAAGAGAAAACTCAATTTCATTCAAAATTTATATATTCATTACATTTCTAAGTACATCCTTTTATAGGCCAAATTATGCAAGACCCTCTAAATTCTATATTAATCCTGACTATGTAACTACATAACCTTTAATATCCAGTAGTAATTAATTTTCACTAGTGTTGTCTTTATTTCCCACCAAATACATTATTATTTCTCATTATGAGAATATGAATGATTCACCTTTTTATTTTTTTTTATTTTCTCCATGTGACCATTCAACCACTTAATTAAAATATATAATAAAAAATTACAAAAAAATCCTAATATCACTAATTTAAGGATTTAATGAAGATGTCAAATTAAAGGGGTGAAACACAAAGCAAATTAAAATTTTTTGATCTGTTTGCTTCATGCTAACACTAAATTATTATATGTTACTCCTATGTTTGACTTGGTTTTGGTAAAATGTGATGAAAGTATTATATAAGAAGAGGGGGTAAAATGGATTGACTTACAACTACTCAAATAAAACATATGGATCATATATTTGTTTTTAGTTTTTGTACAAGAGTTGAAACATCCTAAGAGTACTTTAATATATTTTTTATTGTTGATAAAAAAAAATAAACCAACCTATGGACAAACATGAATTCAATTTTAATTCTAACGTAGATTTAATAAAATGCCAATAAAAAATTATAATGAAACTCAAAATAGTTTCATTAATTATAATATCGTATAAACATATCTAATTACAATATTTTCACTAATAAAGCACTCTAAATACTTTAAGTGATAATTAATTTAATCAAATAGTTATAATTTAATAAATTAATATAAAATTTTACTGACTACTTTTTAAATTTTCTAAATATAGCCTAGTAATAAATATATGTTTATTTATATAATGTTATTAAAATTGCTTTACTCGCTTAATTAATATCCTACATTTATTACACATACTCGTTAATTAAGAAAATGAAATTAATAGTCAATACACTATAAACTATGAGAAGATTAAATATTTTGAGTTAAATTATAAATATATTTTCGAACCGAGGTAATTGAATTAGATCTAGCATTATGATTACCAACTCACATTGTTGCACGAAGAGGTAGCACCTTTCCTTGAGGTGGAAATCGAACACAACCTCCATTTCCACCACTACATAACTCCACTCTCTGTCATTGTTAGTGCTTCGTTTTGCCACAACACTTAGGTGCCCAACGCCACCCTTTCTTGCTCTTATGTCCACAAGAAAACAAATGAGGTCGTTTTGGGGGAAAAAGTATTATGAAATGTATATCATATTATGAAATGGAAAGATGAACATAAGATTCGAGAAAAGATTATCACTATTTTTCTATTGAGAACAAAAATAAAGAGCTGAATATATACAAGCAATGTACCCATTCTAGATCTAGCTAAAGAGAGAGAAAATATTACACTTTGATTCTGTCATAAAAGAAAAAATAACATAATTAATGACAATTTGATTATTTCATAAAGAAAAAATAAATAATTGATATTATTTTTCTTTCAGAAGTCTTGTGTCCATATCCTTTGAAACCCCCCACAAGCTCGAGAGCAAATATTGATAATACCCAGCTTAAAACAAATATTCTTTAAAGATTGAGAACTAAAGACTTTGATATAAATATCAGCCAATTTCCTTAGAGGAATTGGAAAGCACAAGGAAGAGACCCTTCTTGAATTTTCTCTAACAATGTTACAATCTATTTCTATGTGTTTTGTACGCTCGTGAAACACTAGATTTACTGCAATGTATCTTGTTGAGTCATTATCACAATATAAAAGAGATGAATGCTCAAAAAGAAACTTTGAAATCCTAAAGAAGATAAACTAGACACTGAATTTCACATATGGTCATTGCCCTGTACTCAGCTTCATAGGAACTCTTTGACACTCTTTGACACCCTGTACTCTTTCTTAGATATCAGGGAATTCCCAAGATACATATTAAAACCAATAATTGATTGCCTTGAATCACTGCAGATGCCCCAATCACTATCACAAACGGCTTTTAGATGGGTTGAAGTGCTGGAAGAGAAAAATAAGTCAAGACTTTAGAGCTCCTTTAATGTATCTGAGAATTTTAATTGTTGCATTATAATGAGCAATTGTAGCCTTATCAAGAAACAGAGAAAGTTGTTGAACAAAAAAGGTTATGTCAGGTTGGGTACTAGTGAGATACATAAGTCTTCCAATCAACCTTCTATGGGCTTGAACATTTGTGAAATACACAATTTCACTAAAAGACAATTTAATAAGATTATCAATAGGAGTGACTGTAGGTTTGCAAGCTAAAAGACCTGCATGTGTTAATGATTCCAATGCATATTTCCTTTTATTCATAATTGTCCCTTTCCTACTTCTTGCTACTTCAAGACCAAGAAAATATCTTAGATCACCAAGATCCTTGATCTTAAATGTCTTATCCAAAGCTTCTTTGACTCGATTAATTTCTTCTTTATCATTTTCTGCCAAAATTATATCATCCACATAGATTAATAATGTTGTAAATGATCCTTCAAAATAATTAATGAACAAGGAATTATCATCCATAGATTAAGAATATCCAACAAATATAAAAAAAAGGATGACAATTTAGCAAACTACTCCATGTTGGCTTGCTTAAGGGCATATAAAGCCTGTTTTAATTTATAAATTTGTCTTAGTTGAATAGAAGTTAATCTAGGAGAAATAACCATGTGTACATCTTCTTTCAACTCTCCATGTAAGAAGGCATTATTTATATCTAATTGTTTCAATTCCCAGTTATACGTAGAAGCTATAGAAAGAAATAACCTTATAATGGTCATCTTTGTTACTGGAGAAAAAGTTTCAAGGTAATCAATGCCCTCTATTTGTGTGTATCCCTTTATCACTAACCTTGCTTTATACATTTCAATAGTCACATCAACCTTATATTTTATTTTGAATACCCATTTGCAACTTATGGCAGTTTTGTTCTTAGGCAGAAAAGCAGTCTCCCATATTTGATTTGACTCCAAAGTAGATATCTCACACTATATAGCCTTTCTCCAACAGTTATGTTTCACAGCTTCAAAATAAGTATTTGGCTGAACATATGAAAAAAAAAATTATAACAAAAGATTTATAAGAAGATAATAATTTATTATAAGACAAAACAAAATTCAAAGGATATTTAACTCTAGAAGATGTATTGGAAACATTGAGATTACAATGATAATCCTTTAGCTACTCAGGTAGTCTTTTTATCTTGGTACTCATTTGAATTGACTATGTTGTTTCATGATTTTCATTAAGATTTTGGTCTTGATAGGAACAAACTTCTTATAGAACCTAAATATCTAATTCATTGTCATTATCAACATTATCACATGATGCAAAAATGAGTTATGATGGTTGACTCAAAACAGGTTCATCTTCTGATTCATGGTCATTATTATTGTGATTTTCAACTTTACCACAGAGTGCAAAAATAACTTGTGATGACTGACTCAAAACATGTTGTATTCTCAACCCTTTGGTATGGAAAAAAATGTTTATAGAAGACAACATTCTTAAAAAAAAAAAAAATCCCTTGATTGAATATTCAACAAAATAATTTTATCCCTCTTTTAAAACTAATAAAAACACATTTTAATGACCTTGGATCAAATTTACTTCTATTTATGGACAAAGTGCTAGCATAGCATAAAGATCCAAACACCTTTAATTGATTAAAATCTGGTTGAGTTTTGTAAAACATTTCATGAGGAGAAAAAATAATTTAAAACAGGTGTGGGAAGCATGTTTATAATATGTGCAATATGTATCACAAAATATTACCAATAAATTTTGGGTAAATGAGATTGTATCATGAGAGTTCTTGCTACATTTAATAAATGACCATACTTTCTTTCAACTATACTATTTTATTGTGTACTATTGATACATGAAGTTTGATGTATTATTCCTTTGTTGATAAAAAATTTAGTCCTGGAAAATTCAATCTCATTATCACTTCTTATTATTTTTATTGCTATCTCAAATTGTGTTTGAATAAAAACAACAAATTTTCCAAAGTCTTAACAACTTCAGAGTTTTGTTTTAAAGGAAAAACCTATGTGTACCTTGAATAATCGTCAACAATGGTCAAGATATATTTATAACCATGAATTAATGATGTTGAGTAAGGTCCAAACATATCAACATGAATCAAATCAAAATATTTTTTTAGATTAATATACACTAAGAGGAAAGGAAAGTCTTTTTTACTTTGCAAAATGACAAACATTACAAACAAAACATTTATTATATTTAACAAAAGGAAATTTATTGTTGATAACATCAATGCATTTGTTTGAAGCATTACCTAATCGAAAATGCCAAAGGATTTCAAGATCACTAGCAGTAAAATTGACAGTATTGGTGATATGTGAAGATTTTATAGGTTTGATTTGAAACTTTTTATAAGAAGGTATCCTAAGTATATAAAGTATATCTTGCATCTCAGCTGAACCAATCATTTTCAAAGAGTTCTTGTCCTGAATGTGACAACCACTAGAGTTAAATGTAATCACATAAGATAAATTATCAATCAAATTTGCTATTGAAAGAAGATTAAAAGTGAAGTTAGGAATATACAGAACATTACCTATGATATGATTTTGATTGAGAAAAACACTTATAGAATAATTGGCAAATGACTTGATTTCCATTTGGTAATTTGACACTAGGATGATTAATTTTGATGACATGAAGTGAAAAGAACCAAGGATGAACAAATGTGGTCAGTAGCTCCACTATCAAGAATCCAAGAACTAAAAGTAGAAATAAATTTGTTACCAATGTGTGTTGTCATGTTGGAAGGAATAATAGATATTGATTAGAAGCATTGTCATGGACTTAAATTGTTGTAAAAGAGATAACAATGTTTGATATTGCTCAGGAGTAAAACCAAGTTACTGAGGATGTACTTCTAATTTTGAACCTTCATGATTTTCCTCATTATTAATAGAATCTACTTTTTGATTTTTAAACTTGAACTGAGCTGGACAATCATGATTTTTATAGCATATACCAATCATATGCCCTGTCTTTCCAATGACTGCAAACTGTAGAATTACTTTTCTTCCATAGCTTCTTCTACTATTATTAATCATTGTTTACCAAGAGAACAAATCCTATTTAAGAATGACAATGGATCCGTGAGAGATCAACAATTTTAGTCATGACTAAATACAGCAACTAGAGCTTTGAAATCAGTACTTTGATACCATATTATGAAATGTATACGATATAATGAAATGGCAAGATGAATAAAAGATATGAGAATGAAAAGATTTATTTTTCTATAGAAAATAAAAGTAAAGAGTTGAATATATATATATATATAAGGAGTGTACTCATTATGGGTCTAACTAAAGAGAGAAACAATATTAAACTCTGATTCTTTTATAAAAGACACAATAACATAATTGAAAATTTTGATTATGTGATAAAGACAAAATAATATAATTGATATTGGTTTCTTTCTAAAAGTCTTATATCAATATTATTTAAAAAAAGATTACCAAAACAACATGTAGCAATCATAAGTTTCTTAACCAAACAAACTTTTGGGACTCACAAAAAGTCTAAAGTCATTAAAATTATTTTTGGACAGAATATTAATAAGAGCTTCTAAAACGAACAATTTAGGATGGTTTTAGAAACTCAAAGAACACCATTAACAAAATACATGATTAAATACCTAAATCAGAAGTCATGCACTTGACGACTATTTAAAATTCTTAAATTAAAATCAGTTGTGGAAATAAGAGAAAAACACGGTTCAAAGTCTGCGTTTTAAGTACGTTTTAAGAATCGTAAGTCTTCAAACAATTTTCTAAAAGGAAAAATGTGGTCCTTCATAGTTATATATATAGTTCGGGCTGTGGCATTGTTTTCAATATAAGTATCTAACTTCGATTCTTTGCACTTCAATTCAATGAGAAACAGTTTGGACAAGATGTGGAGAGAGAGAGCATTGTTGGTGGTACTGCTACTTCTAGTCCACAAAGTTCATGGTGGCTGCCCCCCTTCTTCCTGTGGCAAAATCACCAACATAATAAAACCATTTCCATTAAAAGGCGACCCAGAAAAGTGTGGTGACGAAAGGTACGAGCTTGGCTGTGAGAATGATGTTACGGTGTTGTATCTGAACTCTTCACAATATCATGTGCAGTCAATCAACTACAACAACTACACAGTGAGAGTTGTTGATCCTTCTCTTCAACCCCATAATTGCTCCTCTCTTCCTCTCCGTTCCCTCTCTCGCTCCAATTTCTCTGATACTTACTCTTCCTACACGGATCCATACCAAGCCGGTCTAAAAGCCTTTCGCAATAGGGAATCTCTCGTATTCGAGCATATAGTGTTTGTGAACTGTAACCATTCAGTGAGAGAGAGTAGGAAGTATGTGGATACTAGTGAGTACGTGAAGTGGGACTCCAAGGGCCATGCATATGTTATTGGTGGTGAGCTAAAAGCTGAGGACTTTGAAGTTGGGTGTGAGGTAAAGCTTGTTGCTCCCACTTCTTTGCGGCCTTTGGATAACCATTCATACACTGCCATGCACAGCGCACTCGCCTATGGATTTGAGATTTCGTGGATAAATGTCGCATGTCACAATCGTTGTCCACTTCAAGGTAGAGATTGCTATTTCGACTATTCTTGCCAAAAGCTTCAATGCGGGTTTGGTGAGTGATCCTAAACTAAATGTTAATATATATATTCTTTATTATTGATAAAACATCATTCTATTTATTATGCTCCTTACTCATGTAGTTTTAGTCTTCTAAAGGCACATTTAAATTAACTGAATAGGTGGTAAACAATTTGTAAAGTCTACCGATAAATTTCTTGTGATCATCACTTGAAAAAATTAAAATGTTTGTTCCCTTTAACCTCTCCAACATTTTATTGTATTATTCCCTTCACTTTATAATAACAATCTCTGTAAGATCGTTCTAATTTTGTTTAGTTTTAATTAAAGCATAGTTTTATTTATATTTTTAATTTCTTTAATTGATACTCGTTTTTCCTTCAAAAAACAGTTTACACAATTATACATTGTCAAATGATTAAGAAAACCATAATTAGTCTGTTAACCACTTTTCCAGAATTTTTTCAAAACAAAATTTCAATCATCTATATATTTTATGTTTCGTTTTACATATATTATTTTTGTCCAATTATCATTCTAATAATTCAAAGAACTTTTATAATAAAAAAATAATATCTTTTTATTTTTTTATATATTTTACGTGTATTTATAAGAACGTATGCATTAAATTAAACATTTACTGTCTTTAAAATAAATAATTTGTTAAACTAATTGGCCACTGTAACCTTTCTTAAAATATGAAAATAGTGTTTTTTTTAATAACTGTTGAGATCGCCATTATTCTAAAGTTGATATTTTTCTTCATTTCAGGAATAGAGGAAGTGCTAAAATACGTTGTAGCAAGTAAGATTTGATCATCTTAATTTCTCAATGCTTTAATTACATAAGTGGAGTGGAGCTTTTTAATTAACAATGTTTAAAATTTCTTGTAGGTATTCTCATATCATGGGCTTTGTTTGGATTGAGGTTTTTAATTGTGATTTGTATATGTAAATGGAGAAAAAGACATATGTCAATGTATGAAAATATTGAAAATTATCTTAAGCAAAATAATTTGACAATTATTAGATACTCATACAAGGAAATCAAGAAGATGACTGGAGAATTTAAAGAGAAATTAGGTGAAGGAGGATTTGGTTCTGTTTTTAAAGGAAAGTTGTGCAACGGTCTTTATGTGGCTATAAAAGTTTTGGGCAAATCGAAAGGAGATGGACAAGATTTTATCAGTGAAGTAGCAACCATTGGAAGAATACATCATCAAAATGTGGTACAATTAATTGGATTTTGTGTTAGTGGCTCAAAGCGTGCTCTTGTCTATGAATTCATGTTTAATGGATCTCTTGATAAATTTATTTTTTCAAAAGAGATAGATATACATTTAAGCTATGACAAAATATATAATATATCAATAGGAGTGGCTCGTGCGATTGCGTATCTCCACCATGGGTGTGAGATGCAAATTCTGCATTTTGACATCAAACCACATAATATCTTACTGGATAAAAACTTTATCCCTAAGGTTTCTGACTTTGGATTGGCAAAGTTATATCCAGTAGATAATAGTATTATCACAATGACAGTAGCAAGAGGAACGATTGGATATATGGCTCCAGAACTATTTTATAATAATATTGGAGGAATATCTCATAAGGCTGATGTTTACAGTTTTGGAATGCTTTTGATGGAGATGGCAAGCAAGAGGAAGAATCTAAATGTCCATGCAGATCACTCAAGTCAACTTTATTTTCCCACTTGGATCTATGATCATATTAGGAAAGAAAAATATGTGGATATTGAAGATGTGACAGAAGAAGAAAGGAAAATAGCAAAGAAAATGATCATAATTGCACTATGGTGTATACAATTGAAACCAAATGATCGACCCTCAATGAATAAAGTAGTGGAAATGCTTGAATCTGAAATTGAAGACTTGGAAATACCTCCTAAACTTGCTTTATTTCCGGATGAAATGATTGTAGAGGATCAAATAATCAAATCTATCCAAACAATTTTGGAGTGAATTCATGTCGTAGTGATTGATATTTAAGGTGGTTGCAGAATGTATTAAAACACTTTAGCCATATGACTTTATCAATTTCATTTAACTCTATCAACTCAAATCCAGCAGCATTAATTAATTGTCTCTCAAAACAATCTTAATAGTCAGAGGGGCTTATCTTTTGCATACACACTAATTAATGAATTTTCTTACGAATTTTTCAAAATTTAATTCTGCATTAAGCTTCTCGTCACAGTCTTTAATTACTACATTTCTCAAGCCCTCAAGTCCACAGGTGTGGTGGAATTGCTTCTATTTTAGGCAAATTTCTCAAATTGGTGTAATTTTTTTTTGAAATTCTTGAAATGGTGCATTTTTTATTTATTTACAGATATGGGTAAATCGTGGATAGGAGACACGATATCATTGTAAAGAAATCGTGACCCTATTCCATGATTTAATATAAGATTAAATGAAATGGTGAAAAGAGGACACAATCTTAACTTACTAGATGAATTGTACATCTAATATTTCAATTAATATAGTGAAAATACTATACAATTTTAATAGGGTTAATATTCTCCACCTATTCCTCTTCTGCTTTATTTGGCATGTGTGATGTATTGCTAATGTGCAACTAAAATAAATGCACAATTACAAAAGTGGTTTTAATTATTGATAAAAATAATTAAAATTAAATTGAAACAAATGTGAAGTTAATTTGAAATTAAACAATAATATGGTTGAGGGGATTATTGTTTAAATTAAAATAAAAAATAATATTAGTATGAGATTTATATATTGAATTAAATTAAAAATAAGTTTGATTTTGAAAAGAAAAATTAAATTAAATTAATATTTAGTAATAAAATATATTTAGCAAAATTAAGTTTAATTTTGATATTTGAATTTAGTTACTAACATAAAAATAATTTAAAATAAAATTAAGATTTTAGCAATAAATTTAGAATGAAAATTTTGAAAATATTATATAATTTTTTAAATAAATTTATTGTTAGTTTTTAAATTATATTTATTACTAACTAAATTTATTTCATATATTAATAACTAAATTCATAGCATAG
>Ga0209489_107024_pt1 | contig 17337 bp, 11 predicted proteins | sample SiratrowhiteBW_FD_187527 | JGI IMG/M metagenome (GOLD analysis project Ga0209489, IMG submission 187527) | Root nodule microbial communities of legume samples collected from California, USA - Siratro white BW (SPAdes) (version 2) | ecosystem: Host-associated > Plants > Roots > Nodule | place... | reverse complement strand
TTAATTCATCATAAACTTTTATTCAAATGATCCTTCGAATCAAATCAGAGAGAACAAACAGTGCGCTTTCACCCAAATATATACCTTGCACTTAAATGGTGGGGTTCCAATCATGGCGTCCTTGTGTTTGGCACAATTTGCGAAAACTACCAATCATATATGTTAGGTCTTTATCATCTTTTTTAACCATTCTAGTGCAAAATTTTATCAAAATAGGTAACAGGACTGGGAATAGATATTGTACAGTGTAGACCAAGATAAAAGATAACAAGAACGACAATGCATAATCGCAACTTGAGAATTGAAGGAAAGATACAACGTATAGCCCCGCAAAGGGAGGAAGAGTCCGGGAACGAATGATGCAAATAGGACCCAAATGTAAAATAAGTACCATATTTTTTAAACTTAACTGAAATTTAAGTAGTTGATAATTTCGTATTCATATTTATATAATTTTTTATTGTTGATAAAAAAAAGTAGCTGAGGCATCAATATAACTATAAATTGAAGGAAGCAGCTAACATAACATCTATTATCTATTTACTTGGAGACTGCCATTGATGTTATTATCTATTTACTTCGACACTGCCATTTATGCGATATAGCAAGAAGGTCAATTATCATTATAAAAGAATTCAATTCAAATTATCGACAGACAAATTCATCGGTAAAATTTCAAAATTTATAGTAATTTATATTTATTAATGAATTATCCGTTTATAAATTCGTAAATATTATTTTTATTATAAAAATTATTATTATTATTAATATTTTTATTTATTGTTTTATTTGAGAACTCGAATTAAGGACTTCTCAACAGTTTGTCACAGCTCCCATAATACCAGAATAATTTTTTTATCATGCTATAATTATTATTATTATTTATACTTATTATTATAATTACAATGATTATTAATATAGTTATTATTAATATTTTTATTATTAATAACATTAATATTAATATTATTATAAGTATTACTATTTTTATTATTATTACTGCCATTATTATTACTAGTATTATTATTATTATTATTATAAATATCATTACTATTATAAATATTATTTATAATGTGATTATTATTATTATTATTATTATAAATATTATTTTTATTATTATAAATATTATTAATTTTGTTATTGTTATTAATATTATTATAAATCTCATTTTTATTGTTATTATTATTAATATTATTATTATAAATATTCTTATTATAATTATTATTATTAGTAGTATTATTGTTATTATAGATTTTATTATTATTATAAATATTGTTATTATGAAAAGTGTTATCATCATAAATGTTATTATTATTATTATGAATATTGTTATTTTATTTATATTATTATTATTATTATTATTATTATTATTATTATTATTATTATTATTATTATTATTATTATTATTATTATTATTATTATTATCAACGGATTATTCCGTACATACTGACGGGTAATTTACTGACATATTAAATTTTTCGATAAAATTTTGGTATATTTTAATGACATATTTACCATTTTTGAGAAAGTTTAAAGATTATATCTTGTTGAAGTATATTTAAATTTATTAAAATTACTAAATAAATCATGAAACTCGTTACCATACGCTATCATTTGTATTATGCAAAGAGAGGGGAAATTATATGCATGAATTTAATTTTGATATATACTAAAAAGTTTTTTTAATTTATGTTATTAAATTAATTAAATAGTTCAAAATACAACTTAAAAAAGAATAGTTTATAATCAGTAAGAAAATATCTGGATCTACGGCCGAATGATTGAATGCAAAGGCACGTGAAAACTGAAAGGGTTCATTGCAGACGAGAAAGAGTTGCAAACGACATACGCAGTATCATCTGCCAGAGATTCGTTGGTTGTCGGTATCTTTTGTTTGAGGATTTAGAAATTTTGCATCTTTGACTTAGCTAGATGCTCGTGAAAATTGGGTCTCCAAAATTTGTCTAAGTACTGTTGAATGCATTGCGATCCCACTTACTGATGTGGAAGTTCATACTTTCTTCTAAAATATTATTGTTTACTTGGTTTGGTCTCTGATAAAGTGAAATAAAATAATCGAAACAGCAGAAACAATTTAATAGAATATGCAACAGTAATCCTTAATTGGATAAAAACGTATACAAAATCTTATTGAATGAAACAGAGAGGTCCAGAATTATGCTAACAATTAAGCATTGATCTGTTACATAAACATTAAATTTCATAACGGTTGATTTTCTCTAAGACTGTTGAATGATTCAGCTCCGTATGGGTTAGACACTGTTCACATGAATAAACCAGCAGAAGAACAATTTCAATGTTGAAAGAGTGAGAAGAAAACAGAATTCGGTTATAGAGAGAGAAAGAGTTATAGAATTTTCACCACATCCAAATCATGCCACAAAATCCTTGAGCCAGGTATTTGTAGTCTTAGCTCTGTTACTCCTCCTTATACATGTGTCACCCACCACCTCAGCTGCCAGCTTTTTCTTCCTTACAATACCTTTCCCTTTAAGCTTAACCTTGTCCTCAAGGTTAAAGTTGGGATAACTTTGTTGGAATTCTGTAAGTGATTCTCAAGATGTCTCCGCGTGTTGATCATCACCCCATTGAATTAGCAGTTGTTGTACTTCTTTGTCATTTTGCAGTATTGTTCTGCTATCCAATACCATGTGTGGAGGCAAAATTGGACCCGATTCTAGAGTTTGCAATGGAAGTGGCAAATAGGGAGTAATGTGATCCCCTTTGAATTTTTTTAGGAGAGAAATATGGAATACATTGTGTATTCTAGCCATCTCAGGTAGCTCCAAGCGATAAGCCACTGTGCTGATTTTTTTAGTGATTCTGAAAGGTCCGAAGTACCTTAAGCCAAGTTTTTGATTTTTACGGAGTGCAAGGGAGTGCTGGCGGTATGGTTGCAACTTCACTAGAACTAATTCCCCTTCTTCGAATTCCAGTGGCCGTCTGTTTTTATCAGCATATAATTTCATGAATTCTTGTGACCGAGACATGTTTTGTTTTAATTGTTGAAGTCAACTGTCACGTTAAGACAACATTTCCTGAACGGATTTCTCATCCTGAATAGAGACTTCATAGCGCACCAGTGAAGGAGGATCACGACCATATAAAGCCTTGTATGGTGTAGTTTTTATGGCACTATGGTATGATGTATTATACAAATATTGAGCCCAGGGAAGAATTGATAGCCAACTTCTTGATTCTCATGACAAGTGCAGCGTAAGTACATCTCCAAGGTCTTATTCAAAACCTCGCTTTGGCCATCTGATTACGGGTGATATGCAGAGCTCATGTTCAATTTAGTACCCTGAGCTTGGAATAGTTGCTGCCAGTCGACAATTGCTTGGACTTTGATTTTGTCCATATGAATGGCCTAGATAATCAATCTTTGTCAGTCCAAAAGAACATTTAGATAGTTTGGCAAATAAGGACTCCTTAAGCAGTAATTGAAGAACCACTTCTAAATGCTACAAGTGTTTTTCCCACGAATCACTATAAACGAATATATCATAAAAAAAACAAGTACAAACTTCCGTAGGTGTGGATGGAAAATGGCATTCATCAAGGCTTGAAAGGTGGATGGAGCATTAGTGAGGCTAAATGGCATTACCAGCCATTCATAGTGACCTTGATGAGTGCGGAAGGCAGTTTTGTATCAATCTTCGGGGCGTACAAGGACTTGATGATAGCCTGATCTTAAATCTAATTTTGAAAACACCCTAGCTCCATATAGCTCGTCAAGCAATTCATCTACAATTGGAATGGGAAAGCAATCTTTGATGGTTAAATTATCGAGAGCACGATAGTCAGTACAAAACCTCCAAGTAACATCTTTTTTCTTTACCAAAAGGATTGGTGAAGAAAAAGGGCTACGGCTGGGTTGAATAATTCCCTCCTCCAACATTTGCTGAACCATAAGCTCTATTTGAGATTTGTGATGATGAGGGTACCTGTAAGGGCGGCTGTGGACTAGAGCAACACCTGCAATCAGTGGTATGCTATCATCGTGTTCCCTCACAGGTGGTAATCTGCATGGCTCTGTAAAGACCTTGGCATATTTACGGATGAGCAAAGCCAAGGCAGGTTCAAGATTATCAGGTAGTTGAAGAGCTGAAGTGTTGGTTTCTTTTGGTTGCTGCATTTCCACTGTAAAGGCAGCCTTAATGGCATCAGTATGGATAAAGCGTTTAATGTGATTAAATTGAGCTTGCTCTGGACTCGAATAGTTTTCACCCAGAACTGTAATGAATTTCCCTTGATGCAAAAATCTAATATATGAAGCATCGTAGTCTACGATGTGAGCTTTGAGTGTTTTAAGCCATGATGTACCCAGAATGAGGTCACCCTCTGCCACGTGTAGAAGGTATACATTTGGTATTTGCATGTGGTGTCCTTGGATTGACACGTTCAATGAAGGAATAAAGCCTTCAACCTCCATTGTTTCAAACTTGCCAACCATAACATGGAAGGCAGGCACTGGTTGGATTGTAAAGTTCAAAAACTTGGCGACACGTGGTTGGAGGAAGCTATCAGAACTTCCACCATCAATTAAAGCTTGAAACACCTTACCATTGATGGTTACTTTGACGTGTATAGTTGCTGGACCTGGGAGCCATGTAGATCATTATAAGATAAATGGTGATGAAGCACCTGCTCTTCTAATGTGGCTATATCCGAGCTGGGATTATTCTCCGTCATGAGTATTGCATTTTGTTATGGGTCATCATCATCAGTTAATTCTAGTTGATAGAGCATAAAGTTCTTGTTAGGGCATCTGTGCTGTGGTGTAAACTTGTCATCGCACCAGAAACAAATGCCTTTCTCTCTACGAATTTGTTGTTCCGCCATTGTTAGACGTTTAATTGGTGGCCGATTGTTATTCGGTAAAGGTGTTTACGTTGGTGTTGGCAGCGACGGAGGTAAATTTGAGCGCTGTGGTGGACGCATTGCCACTGGTAAATTATTCTGCTGATTGGTATAACGATGAGCATTAGGGCCCGGGGTAATCTTCAAGCGGAATGTGAATTTATCTTCATATAAACGAGCAAGGCTAACAACTCTCATCAAGGAAGTGGGACACTGAGCCTTAACCTCCCATCTAATTTCTTCCCTCAATCCACTGACAAAACAGTCCTTCAATGTCTCTAGAGGTTCAATGTTTGTCCGATTTGCCAACGCAACAAACTCGGTGTAATAATATGTCATTGACCCTTGCTGGGTAAGTTTGAAGAGAATCTCACATGGTGATTCAAACAAGGACGGACCAAATTCAATCTCAAGTGCACGCTTCAACTGGGACCATGAACGAAATGGAGCCGCGCGTTGGGTCATCTGAAACCAGGGAATTGCCATCCCAGTCATGTGAAAAGCAGCTATTTGAATCTTTTCTTCCTTTGAAGTTATGCAAAAATCAAAGTATTGATCCATTGAAAAAAGCCAACTCAACACATCTTTGTCGTCAAATTTGGGAATATCAAAATGCACCCTACAAAATGGTTGTGGAGATTTCTAATGAGAATCCACATCTGTTCTTGAGCTCGAGCCATGAGTGTTGCTCTCTAAAAGTTGTATGATAGAACTCTGTATAGCATCAAATTTCATCTCAGTAGCCTCTGTCAAGCGAGCACGCTCTGTTCGCTGTTCTTCACGAGACTGCTCTAACAATTGGAATAACTTCTTTATATCAGCCTCCATTGATTTCATTCTGGTATTGTCAGCGACAACCATGGTGAATGAAAGCACCAATTTGGTAGAGTGAAATAAAATAATCGAAACAACAGAAACAATTTAATAGAATATGCAACAGTATTCCTCAATTGGATAAAAACGTATACAGAATCTTATTGAATGAAACAGAGAGGTCCAGTATTATGCAGTAATTAAGCATTGATTCTGTTACATAGACATCAAATTTCATAACGGTTGATCTTCTCCAAGACTGTTGAATGATTCAGCTCCGTATGGGTTAGACACTGTTCACCTGAATAAACCAGCAGAAGAACAATTTCAATGTTGAGAGAGAGAGAAGAAAACAGAATTCGGTTATAGAGAGAGAAAGAATTATAGAATTTTCACCACATCCAAATCATGCCACAAAATCCTTGAGCCAGGTATTTGTAGTCTTAGCTCTGTTACTCCTCCTTATACACGTGTCATCCTCCACCTCAGCTACCAGCTTTTTCTTCCTTACAGTCTCTTGGGTGATAAGCTTGAAATGAAATGAATTTCTTTTTGACTTGATAATGAATTGAATAGTTTGTTTTGGGAATCATGAAGATGATGTAGAACAAGGACCTTGGGAATGGAAGAAAAAAAGATAAAGTTGATGTAAGATGAAACAATAGTCAATGTAAATTATGAGATAGAAAATTGAATTTATTGGGGTATTTTGTAAAGTTATACTTTGATATATTAGACATTTTTATAAGGTGGGTCGACAGGTGTCAATATGGCTAATATAGGTTATGAGTCTAACGACTTTTGTATAAGAGTTGAGTATCTTTATTTATTTAATTCATTTTTTGTTGACAAAAAAAAGACAACTTGTTTTGTATATTACATTGATTAAATATAACTTCAATTCAAATTAAGAATAAAAATCGTATCATAGTCCTACGACTTTGGTAAAAAAAATTGAAGTTATTCTTACAGGACACGTCATTAATGAACCTATAATTATCCTATAATTCGGCAAAGTTGTGAACATGAAAAACCTCTCCAGTGGGTTTTTTTTTTTTTTTTTTCATTAAAAAAAAGTCGTATGATACACGACTTTAATACAACATAAAAATAACTAAAGTCATAGTGACAACTTTAGCTATTTTTATATTAGACAGAAGTTTCTATATCTACACAGCTTTAGCATTGTTAAGATTTGTACGAAATCATTTATTCTGTTTTTTTTAAATGAAATATTTAAAAATATGTTGTATTTATTTGTGATGTATTTAGTGATTGTTTAATTGAATTATGAAATATTTCAAAATTTCATAAGTTTGTTATTTGTAACTTTGTATGATTGATTTAAACTTTGAAATGGATATTTTAATTCGTTTAATTTAATTTATGGTACGTGTATTAAAAGAAAAATTGAATGCGTGATATGGGTAAGAAAATGCATAAATAAATAAAATAATGATATTAAATTAAATAATCAAATTTAAATAAAATGAGTATAAAAATGTTAGAACTCGTGATTTTTTATTGTATATTTGGACAAATCTTTTTATTTTGACCTTCATTCTAATAAGAATATTTTTTGACTTATTTGAAATTGATTGATCAATTTAGTATGGATACAATTAATAGTTGGTCTTCATAATTCCTTACATTGCATGCAATGATTAGGTATGAAATTCATTTCCATGTAAATAGACAATAATATTCATTTTAAATATGAAATTGGAACTTGTAACTCTTGTAAATATTGTGGAAGATCTAGATTGAGTCAACAAATGTCATTAGTTGTAAATGCAAAATAAACGAATGACATGAGAACGAGACATTTGAAGAGCTTGAAACTTTCTGTAATTACACAATTAATCATTTAATTTAACTATGTATGACTGGTCAACATCTAAATTAGGGAATGACTCTTAAACATCGAACTTTGATTTTTTTAATTATATCTTTACACATGACATATGACATATTGTTGTTCATGTTTTCTTAGTAAGAGAATAATATCTTCAAGATACTAATTACATGTTTGAATATGCACTCTATCTTGGTCCTTTGTTTAACAAACCATGATTTTGTTCTTTTAAGTGTTGTCTTAACATGAACACAAATAGATAAGGATCATGCTCCTTTCAAAATAAGATTCATGGGTAGATTTGTTGTCATATGTTCGTACCTTACGCTCCCGTTAGATGTTTGATTCTACTTTACTAATGATATTTGATCTATCCATAAAACTATTTATCAAAATTCTGATCTCATAATCGATAACTTAGATTGAAGAGTAAGTTTTTTTATTTCATAACTTGTGGCCATGTAATATATCAAATTGGTTAAACATTTTATAATTTTGTATTATTGTATAATGGAATTTAAAGAATATATATGTATTTATTGATTGTCTCTTCAACTTTGAATTTTTAAACATTTTGTAATATACTTATTGTGATGTGATGTTGATAATATGATTATTTCTCTATTAGTTATCATGTATACTTTTGGTTGAAATGTGACATATGTTTGCAATAATTGAAAACATAAAATCACAAGTTCCTTTGTTTCCTCCTTTAATAATTGCAAAAGTTAAAAAAAATATGTTTCATTGGCCATTTGACTAATTGTAGTTAACAAATTGCTATTATATTTTTTAGTAAAAATGTTCTATCACCTGCATTATTGACTTGCAATAATTTAAACTATCATACATGACTTCAAAGACTAAAAGACACACATTTTAAGATGTAAGATGAGATATATTGAACAATGTTAACAAAAGAGAAATAACATATATTGTACAATTGTACTTAAAATGCTTTTTTTATAATTTATAACTATATTGGAAGATGATTATATGAATTATCGAATTTTATTGTAAAAGCCTTTTATTTGTCAATTCATAATTTTTTTTAACTCAAATAGTAATTATAAATATTTTTTATTTCTGTAATTAATTTTTTTTATTGAATAAAAAGGATTTTCTTAACTGAATTAGTTATAATATAAATAACTTAAAATGAGTTCAAATTTATGTGATTACAAAGAAGAACTATTAAAAACCAGAAATGAGAGAGAGTGAATGACAAATACATTCGTTTCAATTTTTTTATTTTCCATTCATATAAATTTTTTGTAAAAAATGATTGGTTGCGCTAGTTGGAGCAGTTGTCATAATGTGATGGAAGCTTTGGTTGCGTGTCCTACTACAGTTTTAAGCATTAAATGTAGATTTTGATTTTATAAGTAATAACCCAATTATTCAACAAAATAGTCAAAATAGTCTTTTGTAATTATCAGTATTTAAAAGGTTTAACATGTAACCACAAAATTGGTTTCTCAAACAAAAACTAATATTGATTGTATGGGGTACAGGTACAGATATAGAAATTCGCATAATAGATTAATATAAATATTCTATTCTCTTGCAATTATTCTTAGGGATAAGACTTATCTTTTTTGTTAAATCATTTGTCTTTGCCGCAAAAAGTGCATGATTTCAAAATTTTGTTCATATTTGTTCTTAGATGGGGCAAAACATTATCTATTATTGAAGATAACCTGTAAACATTTCATATTTCATTTCTGCCTTGTCATATCATTCTTCATTATTCAGACAGTGATGATAATTAGAGCAAACAAATGTGGTTATGAAAATATCAATTTTACTCAATTTACTATTAGTAGCAAAAAGTGGTTGTCATTTTGTATACCAAAAAAAGAAGTAAGTGTGCACCACATATAATTTTCCGACGGGGATGATATTTAAAGCAGAAGTCAGTTGTTAAAATATCAATTTTACTCAATTTACTATTAGCTTTTGGCTACTACAAATACACCGAGCTAATGAGATTTTATACCACATAATCCTACCAAGTTATATATGGAAAGCCAGGGTGAAGAGAATGCTTCGAAATTGCTTCGAGCTCAAACCCATGTTTGGAATCATATCTTCAAATTCATAAACTCTTTGTCTCTTAAATGTGCTATTGATTTGAGCATACCGGATATCATACACAACTATGGCCAACCTATGCCACTCTCTAAACTCATTGCTTCTTTACCAATCCACCCTTCCAAGACTTGCTTTATCAGCCGCTTGATGAGAATTTTGACTCATTCTGATTTCTTCTCTGAACACCAAAATGAGCATGAAGTGATGTATAAGCTAACTGATGCATCCAAATTACTCCTAAAGGACCACCCCTCGAGCATGGCATCTATGTTACAACTCATAGTTGATCCAGTTTATATTAATCCATGGTATCAACTCTCTGCTTGGTTCACAAATGAAGATCCTACACCATTTCACACTGAAAATGGGATGACGTTTTGGGATCTTGCTAGCCGTAAGCCTGAATTAAATCACCTTTTCAACGATGCCATGGCTAGTGAAACTCAATGGGTTTCTAGTGTAGTGATTGAGAAGTGCGAGGGGGTGTTTAAAGGGTCAAAGTCTCTTGTTGATGTTGGAGGGGGAATAGGGACTATGGCTAAGGCTATTGCTAAGTCATTCCCTCAACTAAAGTGCATTGTATTGGATCTGCCACATGTTGTTGCTGACTTGCAAGGAACTGAGAACGTAGAATATGTTGGAGGAGATATGTTTGAAGCAATTCCTTCAGCTGATACCATTATGATGAAGGTAAATATATATTATTCAAGAATTCATTATATTCTATAAAATGGTCTATGTTGTTACTTAACGGATTTTTTTATGCATCTAATCGTGGAGCAACAACCCTTTTGTGATTGCAGTTAGAGAACAAATAAATTAATTATATTTATAATGATTAAAAACATATTTTACTCTAAAAATTCAAAGGACCGACAAAATAAAAGAGAAAAGAAACATAGAAGAAAAAGGAGGTGCGGAAATGTAGACAAACTTGTGACATCTGGAAGAAAAAGAAGATACCCCTAAGGTATTGCCTCAGATCCTAACTTGGAATTATAAACTCAGACTAAAGAACAACTGTTTCAAGATAACTGGACTTGAGGGTAAGTATACAAAGATTTCGTAGAAGTAAACTAAAATAGGATGTGGTGATTTTTGAAAAAGAAATGAAAATGGATAATATAAACAATGCTTATCGTTTGTACTTTGAATATGAAGCAGTGGATAATGCATGACTGGACGGACGAGGAATGCGTGAAAATACTGAAAAAATGCAAGGAGGCAATACATAGCAAGGGAAGGGTTATTATCGTAGACATGGTGATGGAGAATAAGAAGAAAGAGCGTGAATTAACTGAGACGCAGTTTTTCTTTGATATGCATATGATGATGTTGTTCGCTGCAAAAGAAAGAAATGAAGAAGAGTGGGCCAACCTGATTTTCTCTGCTGGCTTCAGTAACTACAACATTACTCCCACTCTAGGTGTAGTTTCTATCATTGAGGTTTATCTCTAGTGTGTTATTGCTGCTAAACGAGTGCATGAGAAGAACTAAACTGTCATTGTTTATCATAAATTTCTTTATTTTTCTTTTTCTGTTTAAGTTTAATTTTCTGTTCTTATTTATCTTGAATTAGAGTAAAATATAATTGTGTATTGTTGTGGAATAAGTTAAATTCATTATTAGATGGTCATGAATATTGTTATGCTAACGTTCTCCTACCTTTTCTTTTTCAAAAATAGTTTGAGATGTTGATTTAGATGATTTAGATGTTTTTTTTTTTCTTTGTAACTATCGTAGTATTTCCAAAATTCTATTCAAATCCAAAAAAACTCCTCCAAAATTCCTCTAACAAGATTGTTTATCAATACTAGTGAAGTCAAATGTAGTATAAGATAACCTGTCATAGTTTTGACATACGTGAAGAGTTTTGGTATGAGATTTGGCAATCACAGTGATGCAGATTGGCATAGTTCCTGCAACCAGATTTATATAATTGAAGTCCTCTCACTCTTGATTCTGTTGCATCTAGATCTTCTCCCTTGTTCCCTTGTTCTGGAACATCCTGCTACTGCTCTTCATTTATTCTGCCTTGATTCTGTTGCACACTGATTTTAAACAGCTCCTTAGCCTGCAGACATCCTTGTTGCAGTATATCCCCTGCAACCAGAAGCTAACATACCTGAAACAATTCTCCTGCAACCTTTTGGATAACTTTTCCCCTTTCCACTATAATTACCTTCGTCGTACTACTAGTTGTGTGTGAACTATACCTTGAGTGTGTTATTTTACTGCATGCTTATCTGATACAAAGTCCATTTCCTCATTATCTGTATTGATTATCAGGAAATGGATTTTGAAGCAAATCATTGGCTCAAGACTAGTGACTATGAAAATTTTTCCTTTCTGAATCTATTTGTTATCTATGCCCATGTTTTAGTTTGAACAAATGTGAACACTCCCTAGACATCCATTTTTAATTTTTTTAAAATTATGTTATGTCTATGATTCCAAACATTACATTCGAAATTATGACCAACCACATTAGTCTCCGAACCTGATTACCCTCGCTACTTATTCCCTGTAGTTCAAATCCTAACAAATGTTCCCTGACTATATTCTGATGGACTGACTTATCACACATTATTCAAATTAGGCTTACTACCATACATTGTAGAAATAAATAGTATATAAATGTCGTCAAGTGTGTTACACATCACACAGTTATATTCCTCTTTTACTAAGATTATCATACGTTCCTATCTTATTTTGTAATATTCTCCATGAGCAAAATTGAGTTGTAGGCAAGGCTTTAATTGTTCATAATTTACCATACATCATTTATCTTCCCCAAGAATTTCATGTCAGTTTCTTGTATATTGTCTTTATTGTACTCACACCATTTTCATCACCTTTCCAAATCCACATTTCCTCTTTATTTCTATGCATAGAACAATCTTGAATCTATTGCATGAATTCCTCTACAGTTTCTCCCACTCAAACCAGTACCTTCATGTCATATTCCACTCCCAATTGTTTTGATTCGATCCTCCCAACTCCTCTATCTTAGCTTCTTTTTGGTTTGAGTTGGAGAACACTCTTGGGTATGTTTCCCTTAAGGCCTATCTACAATCCAAATATCATTCTAAAACTTAATTTTATCTCCTTTTCCACTATTCCATGACAACTTATCTTTCAAACCAGTTCTGGTTTTCTCCCTTCACGCAGACCCTTCTTAAGTCCTTCCATGGATTCATTATTTTCTTTCTTAGATGTATCTAAACTCCTCAACTACCCATATTTCAAATTATTATTTCCCTTCACAATCCGCTCTCATCCTTCCCTAACCTCCACTTCCATTTTTCTAAAAGCCAAATTAAAACATCTGAGGTCCTTAATTTCTAGGTAGCCTTTGCTTTACTCTTACAAATAGTCTCCCGCTTTAACCAAGCCATCTTTCTACCCTCATCCCATCCTTATAATAAATTTCTCTATATTTATTGATCTCACTTCTCACCGCCTCCAGCAATTTGAAGATAGATAAGAAAGATAGAGGCAACACAAATAAAACTGATTTTATTAATGTTACCCTTCCCTCTAGAAATGTGCATTTTCCTCATTTTCCTCTCCACTTAGACAATCTCTTTTTGATTTTTACTAACACGCTTTGTTAGAATTCCTTTCTCCTATGATTCCCTCTAATAGGTATTCTTAAATATATAAATGGTACTATCATACTATTATAGTTCAATATGGATAAATACCTATTCATTTCCAATGCTTCCACTCCTATCCCTCCTATTTTGTTCTTGTGAAGGTTTACTTTTAGACCTGAAGTTAGCTTATAGATCCTCAAGATACTCTTATTTACCATTATGTTTAGCATCTTTGCTTTTGCAAACAAACATTATATCATCAACATATTGCATCATACTTATGCTAACTTCATTCTTTCCCACCTTTATTCACTAGTGAAAAAATGGGATTTTATGACACGATACGATGTCGGTTAAAAGGGAACCGCTGCAAACAAAAGCGTGATACAATTTTATAAATAAATGAAAACATATTACCCTAGTTAAGAGGAAACTGTTGTAATAAGACTCATCCTACATTGGTTGTTAGAAGCAACTGGTGTAGGAAATAACCCAAAAGAATCCCATTAAAAAAACTTTGAACTAACAATTACATGCGTCACTTATTCAATCAGTTGTGAGCTCCAACCGATGTAGAAAGTTGCACCGCATGCTCTAATTAAAAGATATATTTTGGCACAGACTTATTATATCAGTTCTTTATATAACTAATGTAATAATATCCTATTACATCGGTTATTGTAGCAACCGACGTAATAACTGTATTTTTTAACATAACATTTTCATTTCTTTTGCTATTCATCTTTCCCTTGCATCATTGAGTGTTTGTGCTTGCGTTGAGTCTCTGCTGATTGTTTTCATTATTTCCACCAACATTCTTTGTTTCGCGTTTCGACATGTATGGTTTGTTTAACTTGTTTTTACATTGAGGTTGCAGGTTCTTAAGGGTGTCATAGTAGCTACTATACTTGACGCGTGAGCCTATCTCTACCGTGAACCATGAATGCAACTTGGTTCCACCAATACCCCTTGTCATTTCTCTTTTGCAACAGGTTAGAGATTTGTAAACTTGATTAAAAGTATTTAGAAAATTGTTTTTGATACAAATTTTTTAGCAATAACTTCTATTATTATATATTTGATAGTAAAGTCTTTACATTATATAGATTTTGAGTTGTTAAAACTTAGGGCAAAATTTTTTTAAATGGTCATAACTTTTAATAGATAGCTCGGGTTAAGATTCATTAAAAATGAAAGCTGCTCAAAATGAGGTATGGAATGCGGTGAGTGTTGGAGATTCCAAATCCAAAAATTTTCCAAAATTTCATCATTTATTATTATTATTTTTTTAGGATTTTTAAGATTTTTGGCTCCTACTTTACATACCTATATTTATAAGAAAATTCTAAAAAATTTTGTGGTGTTTCCTTGTATCTACAATTGATATAAAAGTTTCATATTATATTGGTTCCAGTTTACAACTGATGTAATATGTATAATTTTTTACTCTTTTTAAATATTTTTTACATCCATTGTGTTTATAACCGATGTAATATTGATATAGTTTACATCGGTTAAAGAACCGATGTAAAAAGTCATGGACTTGCTACATCACCCGCATTAACATTGGTTGCAGAACCGATGTAGAAAGCCTCCTAGAACCGATGTAAGAATTTCATTTTTCTACTAGTCATTCCTTCTAGAAGTCCTTTATCTTTGACCTTTCTAACAACCCTTGTTAGCCCTTATGTTGCAATTAAAAGGAGGAATGTGGCTAATGGTCTCCTTGTCTTAGTCCTTTCTTAGGCTTGAACGCACTCGTTGGGCTTCTATTCACCAATATAGACACCATTAGTCCTTTCTCAAGCTTGAACACACTCGTTAAGCTTCTATTCACCAATTAAGACACCATTACTAACCCTAGACAACTCCTTATCCATGTAATCCATTTTGAGTAACAACCTAACTTTCCCACCATGTATTCAAGGTATTCTCATTAATCGTATCATATGCTTTCTAAAAGTCTATCTTTAATATTATACATTTTTCTGTTTTTCATTTTACCTCATGTATCACCTTGTTGGCAACCACAAGACTATCCAACATTTCTCTATTCTTTAGTAAAGTTGATTGTTTACTATTTATATCCTTTTTTAAGACATTTTTTAGCCCCTTAGTCAAGATTTTTAAACGATTTTCTACACACTTTTCAGTAGAGAAATTGGCCTATACTCGTCTATTCACTATAGATTCTCTACTTTGGGTATAAGACATATGAATGAAGCATTAGTACCCATAGGCCAACTTCCATATTTATGAAAGTTCTTTACAGCTTGACTACATCCTCTTTAATAGTTTTCCTTGGAGTTTGACTGTTATATTGAAATAAGGCTCTTTTTCTTGATATAAACGTCATAAATAGGGGACTTAACTAATATTAAATTACTTAAAAATGAAAAAAAAAATTAGATTTACTTCATTAGTTATAGACTTCCATGCTTTAACAGCCTTTTTATAAATCTTTTTTTAATGTTAATTAATAAATGTCTTGAAATAATTAAATTTATCAATTTGTTAAATTTCACTTACTCTTTCAAAATTCTCTAAATCAACATTTACTTCTTTATATTTGTTTTCAAATTGTTGCCTCTAATAATCATTATAGCCAATAAACCAAAAGAACAAAATTTGAAACATACTTTAGAGAACAAGGATTTATAAGAACTGTTCAAAGGCTTTGGATGGATATTTGTGATATTTTGATTTCCTGGATGAAAACAATAGTAGAATATATTCCAAAATAAGATTAACAGAATTAGTTACTAAATAATATAAAAAACAAAATAAAGAAAAAGCATGAATTCACCTTTTAGTTAACTTAGTGTTAGTTTTCTCCTCTTTTTCCTTCATGTTCATGGAGGTGGTATGACTTTGTTTCTACATAGTAAAAAAAAGCATGTAATGTGTAATATCTAATTCAATAATAAGTTTAATGGAAAATTATATAATATACCTCAACAACAACTTCTTCTTTTACATCTCTAGAACCATTTCTTCTGAAAAACCGCTTTGTAATTGAGTAAAGACAAACTTGAAGTTGTTTAAAGGTTCAACTTTCATGGCTTTCACTTGCTCTTTTATCCTGACTTCCATTTCCTCTTGCATTCTTTCTTTTATACTTTGAATTTCAACTTGAGCTCTTCTTTGAACTTCATCAATTAACTTTTGAATTTGAACTTGAGATTTAGATCTCCATAAGTCTAAAGGTACAACCCGTTTTCCATTTGTGCGCACATAGCCATGTCTATCTTTTCCAAAGACATGGGAAAAATATATCATCTGGAGTTGAGTTTTTATCTGGTTCTTTTGAATGAGAAGCAATTGCATCCTCAAACTTTGACTAAAAATGAATGAAATGACATGAGAATGATTATAAAACAAAATTATTATAAAGAAATAGATAAGGATTTAGATTATCATACAATAATTTCTTTGGTTTCCTCATTTTTAGGCTTATGTATCATGATGAGCATTTTTGCACGAGATGGCTCTCTTCTATCAGTATTCTTCATTGCCTATCATGTATAAGAAAGAAAAAAAAAATATCATTTTAAGACAAATAAAACCACTAATACAATTGGTTATACAATTATTCTAACCTCTTTATATCGTATCTTATCAAAGGTTTTAGTTCCTATTGTATGTACAATACTTATCTTGTTCTTCTTACTACGAACCTTTATAAAACCATGAAAAGGGTAAAGATAAAAGCCAACCAAATTATAAGTACAAATAATCATAATAAAATTTAGATAATGAAATGACCTTATCTATGTCATATTTTTAAAATATTTTATAAGAATTTTTCGATGCTCAAAAGAAAAAGTCAATGATCAATTTTTTAAGTTGTAATCATATGACATATTTGAAAAAATATATATTTTTCCTTCAATCAGCATTTATGGTTCCTCCAGCTTGAGCAGACGCTTCCTAAAATCCAATTTTCAGCATATTCTTCAATATCAAATTTTGACTGCATGTCATCATCAATTAATAAATATTAGAATTTAAATATTATATATAATTGAAGATAAAGGTTAGTGAAGTGCAATACCAAAATTGTTTCCAATTAATAAGTACTAAAATAGTTTTCCA